>VYKS01000012.1_pt1 | contig 140435 bp, 124 predicted proteins | sample 5114511 | NCBI WGS metagenome assembly VYKS01 (sample SAMN12291795, study PRJNA351875) | freshwater metagenome | isolation source: freshwater lake | place: USA: Michigan, Gull Lake | collected 2011-07-05 | reverse complement strand
GCTCGGGACGCGGTCCCTCGCTGCTTGAGCCCGGGACCCTCATTCCGAACGGCTGACAGCCCACGCCACCCCGGTATCCGATGGCTCCCGAGGCAAAGGCCCCTGGCAAACGGAACCGGAGCTCCCGCTCCAACCGCTTCCGCCGCAGCAAGCTCGCAAGGCCTTGCGCCCTTCCCTCGCGACGGAACCGGGAAAGAGTCTACGGCCCTTTCCAATGCGGGCGAGCTCAGGACGGCTCAATCGACACTGGCGTTGGAATCGTTGGGAGAATCCGGGTGAGTTTGGATGACTGGGAAAAACAGCTCGCGTAATCCTCCCCCGTTGGGGGAGGTGGCACGGAGCGAAGCGGAGTGACGGAGGGGGAAGGGTGCGGACACCCTGTCTGCGGCTGGCCCCCTCCACCGCTTCGCGGTCCCCCTCCCCCAACGGGGGAGGATTTGGTGGTTTGCCCCCATGGGCGACGCCCGCTAGAGCGAACGCTTCCTCCTGACGAAGACTGCCTGCCATGCACGACATCCGCGCCATCCGTGAGAACCCCGACCATTTCGTCGCCGGGTGGCGGTCGCGGGGCCTCTCGGAGGCCGAAGCGCGGAAAGTCGTCGAAGACGCGCTGGCGCTGGATCTGGACCTGAGGGCGGCGCAGACGGCGGGGCAGGAGGCTCTGGCCAAACGCAATGCGGCGTCCAAGGCCATCGGCGCGGCCATGGGCAAAAAGGACATGGCCGAGGCCGAGCGGCTGAAGGCAGAGGTGACGTCGCTTAAGGACGAGATTGCGGTTCAGGAGATCATTCAACTCGACAAGGGCAAGGCCCTCCAAGATCTGTTGGCGGCGCAAAAGAACCTCGCGGCCGACGACGTACCGGATGGCCAGGATGAGAGCGACAACAAGCTTTTCGGCAAACCTTGGGCCTCCGTGCGGAAGGGAGCACCGAGGGCGGAGGTAACAGGTTCGGCGAAGGATCATGCGGACCTGGGCGAGGCGCTGGGACTGCTGGACTTCGAGGCGGCGGCGAAGATGTCGGGGGCGCGGTTCGCGGTGCTGAAGGGCGGGCTGGCGCGGCTGGAACGGGCCATCGGCCAGTTCATGCTGGACCTGCAGACTGCAGAGCACGGCTATCTGGAGGTCAATCCGCCCTACCTCGTGCGGGACGAGGCGATGTTCGGCACGGGACAGTTGCCGAAGTTCTCTGACGACCTTTTCGGCACCCAGGCGGGTAGCAGTTCGGAAATGCTGAAGGCCGCCACCCTGAGAGGCGTGCGGGAGGCGTTCGCAACTTGGCGGCGCGGTGGCTGGCTCGTCGAGCCGGACCGGGAGGTCGGAGCGACCGGCGTGGCAGCATACGACATCGACGAGTTCTTTGAGTACTTGGAACTATCTCCAAGCATACCCGATCCGGCTTTCGACGAAGCGTTCCTAAATCGCCCACAACGCTGGCTCATCCCGACCGCCGAGGTGTCTCTGACCAACTTGGTACGCGGCCCTGAAATCCTCTCCGAGGAGCAGATCGCCACGCCGATGCGGCTGACGGCGCTGACGCCGTGCTTCCGGGCGGAAGCGGGATCGGCGGGGCGGGATACGCGGGGGCTGATCCGGCAGCACCAGTTCTCCAAGGTCGAGCTGGTGTCGATCACGCGGCCGGAGGACTCCGAGGCCGAGCACGAGCGGATGACGGCTTGCGCCGAAGCCGTGCTGCAGAAGCTGGAGCTGCCATACAAGCGCGTCCTGCTGTGCAAGGGCGACATGGGGTTCTCGGCGAAGAAGACGTTCGATCTGGAGGTCTGGCTGCCGTCGCAGGGGACCTATCGCGAGATCAGTTCGTGCTCCAACTGCGGGGACTTCCAGGCCCGGCGGATGGACGCGCGCTTCAAGCGGGCGGGCGAGAAGAAGACCGAGTTCGTGCACACGCTGAACGGATCGGGGCTGGCGGTCGGTCGCACACTTGTCGCGATCATGGAGAACTATCAGGATGAGGACGGGCGGATCGCTGTTCCGTCCGCATTGCTGCCCTATATGGGCGGCGTCACCCATGTGGAGCGCTTGCCATGAAGACCCCCCTTCTGATCGCCGCCGCCGCCATGATCCTGTCCGCGCCCGCCGTCGCGGAAGCCCCGGCCCAGCCGACCCTGTCCGAGCCGACCACCTTTGAAGGGTGGATCCGAGTGTCGGGCGAGGAGTTCCAGCTGGTGCTGAACGAGAACCGCTATCGCACGGGCTTTTCGCGGCCCTGCGTTTCGGGTGCCCTGCCGAGGAACCTGCAGCGCACGGTGGGTGAATACGCCGGCCAGAAGGTGCGGATCACGGGGCGGACCCTGGACTGGTCCGACGACCTGCCCGGCGACCGCTATACCTGGGAAGGCTCAAACATTCGCAACGAGTGCGAGAGTGAGGTCGTGATCCTGGCGACCGAAATCGACGCCATCGCCTGAGCGCCGCACGGGGGTTGCGGATCACTGTTGCTTTCGTCATTCCGGGCGGAGGCGCGATAGTGCCGTAGACCCGGAACAGGGCGGCGCGCGAGAGCGCGAACCTGTCACGCAGGTGATCGCTGATGCATTTCGCCTGCGCTTCGCTTCGGCGCCGCCCTGTTCCGGGTCTCCGCTGCGCTGCGCCCGGAATGACGAAAGATTAGATGCGAATTCTGCTCACCAACGACGACGGCGTGGACGCCGAGGGGCTGGCCTGTCTCGAGCGGATCGCGCGGAGCCTGTCTGACGACGTCTGGACCGTGGCCCCGCAGGAAGAACAGTCGGGCAAGGGGCGGGGCATCACCCTGACCGAGCCGCTGCGGGTCAACCGGCTGGACGAGCGGCGCTACGCGGTGACGGGGACGCCGACGGACTGTGTCGTGCTGGCGGTCAATGACATCCTGCCCGGACGCCCGGACCTGGTGCTGAGCGGAGTCAACCGCGGGCACAATGTGGGGGAGGACTGCTCCTATTCCGGGACGGTCGCGGGGGCGTTGCAGGGCATGGCGTTCGGCATCCGCTCCATCGCGCTGAGCCAGAGCCTGGAGCGGTTCCACGACGAGGTGACCGCGCACTGGGAAACGGCGGAGGCCTATGCGCCCGCCATCATCCGCCGCCTGCTGGACCAGCGCTGGGCCGAGGGCGTGGTGATGAACCTGAACTTCCCGGCCCGGGCGCCGGACGACGTGACCGAGATCGAGGTGACGCGGCAGGGCTTTCGCCGCGAGGGCGAGATGCATGCGGTCAAGCGCACCGACCTGCGCGGACGCGACTATTTCTGGATGAGCTTTCGCGGCACGAAACAGGACCATGCGCCCGGCACGGACCTGCGGGCCATGGACGACGGCAAGATCTCGGTCACGCCGCTGCACATCGACCTGACGCACCGCGAGAGCGTGCATGAGCTGAAGGGCGTGCTCGGCGGAGTGCCGCCGAGATGAACCTGAGGGACGATCGGGCCGGGCGTCTGATCCTGTCGCTGCGCCAGCAGGGAGTGACGGACGCGCGGGTGCTGGGGGCGATGGAGTCCATCGACCGGGCCGTGTTCGTGCACGAGAAGTTCCTGGATCAGGCATGGGAAGACCAGGCCCTGCCGATCGACTGTGCCCAGACCATAAGCCAGCCCTACATCGTCGGCCTGATGACCCAGGCGCTGATGGTCGAGCCGCGCCACCGGGTGCTCGAGATCGGCACGGGCAGCGGTTACCAGTGCGCGGTGCTGAGCCGGCTGGCGCGCTATGTCTATTCGGTCGAGCGGTATCGCAGCCTGCTGAGCGAGGCCGAGGGGCGGCTGAGGACGCTGGAGATCGACAACGTCATCACGCGCCATTCCGACGGGGGACTGGGCTGGCCCGAGCAGGCGCCGTTCGACCGCATCATGGTCACGGCCGCGGCCCCGACCGAGCCGACCGAGCTGCTGAAACAGCTGAAGCCCGGGGGCGTGCTGGTCGCGCCGGTCGGGCGGACCTCGGTGCAGATGCTGCATCGCTATGTCGGCCAGCCGGACGGCAGCTTCCGCCGCGAGAGCCTGTGCGAGGTGCGGTTCGTGCCTCTGGTCGAGGGGACGGCGAAGGAGGGGTAAGGGGAGGGAGTAGGGATTAGGGATTAGGGATTAGGGATTAGGGATTAGGAGGTGCAGCGTTCCAACGCCCTCGGGTCGACGGCAGCTCTCGCAACGGCGGGATCAACTCTTCCCCTAATCCCTACTCCCTAATCCCTATTCCCTCTCTGGCCTCATTAACCTTTCCGCCCCACTTTGGCGCGGTTTGGGCGTATGTCTGGACAGCGAGTCGGGGCGACGAAAGTGGAGGGGCGGATGGCTCTCGGAGTGTGGATCAGGGCGGGCGTGATCGCGCTCGCGGGCCTCGCAGCGACAGCCTGCGCCAGCTATCCGGATGCGCCGCGCTATTCGACCCGGCCGATGACCGGCGTTGGGACAGGAGCCCCGCCGGTCGCGCCGCCCTATGGCGCGCCGACGACGGCCAACACTCCGGTGCCGCCCGTTTACGAGGCCCCGCCGCCGACGGCCGCGCCGGTCGAGCGTATCGACGGCGGGGCCCTGCCGCCGCCTGTGTCCAGATCGTCGACGTCGGGGGGAGCGATCAATACGCCGCCGGCCTACAATCCCCCGCCGCCGACCTATGTGCCTCCGCCGGTCGCCACCGCGCCGACGACGGTCAGCGCGGGCGCGGCCTATGAGATCCAGCCGGGCGACACCATCTCGGGCGTCGGGCGGCGATTCCAGACGCCGGTACAGATCCTCATCGACCTGAACGGTCTGGGGCCGCGCGGCGCGATCACCGTGGGCCAGTCGATCATCCTGCCGGACAGCGCGGTCGACACCGGGCCCGATCCCTATGCGACGGGGCCGACGCCGCGCGGCGTGCTGGTGCCCGAGAACGGCATCGCGCCTCCGCCTCCGCCTCCGCCGTCGGGCAATCCGGCGACACCGCCGCCGCCGCGCCAGCCGGCCTCCAGCGGCCAGACGGGAACGGCCGCGCCGGGATCGGTGTCGCTGCAGTGGCCTGTGCGGGGCGACATCGTGAGGCGCTTCGGGCCGGTGGGTCTGGGCGAGCGCAACAACGGCATCAATATCGGCGCACCGGCCGGAACCGCCGTGGTCGCGGCAGCGGATGGCGTGGTCGGCTATGTCGGCGACGATCTGCCCGGCCAGGGACTGACGGTCCTGATCACCCACCGGGGCGGGTGGAGAACCGTCTATGGCCATCTGGGCTCGGCCACGGTGGACGACAACCAGACCGTCCGCGCCGGTCAGCAGATCGGCACGGTCGGGCTGACGGCCGGCGACGGAAGGCCCTCGATGCATTTCGAGACCCGGCGCATGCAGGGCGACGAGCCCGTGGCGATCGATCCGGTAACGGTGCTGCCCAGATAGTCGCGTTGCATCTTGCGACGCCCGGCCCTAGGTAACGCGCCTTGTTTTCGTACGGGCGCCCGACTGTGAGGCTGGCCCGACTGTCGGGGAAGACACCATGACCACACCCGCTGATGGCGGCATCGTCGCGCTGATCGTGCAGTTTGTGCCGTTCATCGCCATCTTTGTGCTGTTCTACTTCCTGCTCATCCGGCCGCAGCAGAAGCGCGCCAAGGAGCATCAGGCCATGATCATGGCCGTGAAGCGCGGCGACACCGTCGTCATGTCTTCGGGTATGATCGGCAAGGTGACCCGCGTCGAGGACGCCGAGGTCAACGTCGAGATCGCTCCCTCCGTCAACGTGCGCGTGGTGAAGTCGATGATCGCCGAGGTGCGCAACCGCACCGCCGTCGCCGCCAACGATTCCAAGCCCGACAAGGCCTGACCGCCGCTCGCTGAAACGGAAGCTCCGTCATGGTTCAGCTGTCGCGCTGGAAAGTCATTCTCGTCGTCCTGTCCATCGTGTTCGGGGCGCTGTTCGCCCTGCCGAACATGCTGACACCGGCCCAGCGCGATGCGCTGCCGGACTTCCTGCCCAAGGGGACGCTGAACCTGGGTCTGGACCTGCGCGGCGGATCGTACCTGCTGCTCGAGGTCGATACGGAAGAGATGCGTATCAAGCGCGTCACCAACCTGATCGAGGACGTTCGGGTTTCTTTGCGGGAGGACAGGATCGCCACCAGCGCGATCGCCCGCGAGGAGCGGGGTGCCCTGATCACCCTGACCAGCGCGGCCCAGCAGGATGCGGCGTTTGAGGCGCTGCAGCTCGCGGCCGGCGCGCCGGGACCGAACGGTCAACCCGAGAAGACGGTCCAGCGCGTCGGCTCTGACCGTCTGCGTTTCACCTTCACCGATACGACCTGGAACAGCATGGCCTCTCGCGCTGTCGACCAGTCGATCGAGGTGGTTCGCCGCCGGATCGACTCGCTCGGCACCCGTGAGCCGTCGATCACCCGGCAAGGCGCGGACCGCATTGTGGTCCAGGCTCCGGGCGAAAGCGATCCGGCCGCCCTGGAGCGGGTCATCGGCCAGACCGCCCAGCTGACCTTCCAGATGGTCGATGTCGAAAACCAGACCCAAGCCATCCAGACGGGCCTGATCCCGCCCGACGCCGAACTGATGCAGGACGAGGCGGGCACGCCCTATCTGGTCAAGCGGCGGATCCTTGTCTCGGGTGAGAACCTTCTCCGTGCCAGCGTTGGGTCGGATGAGAGCGGCCGCCCCGCCATCGACTTCCGCTTCGACGGGCAGGGTGCCCGCCGGTTCGGTGAAGCGACGGTACAGAACATCGGGCGACCCTTCGCCATCATTCTTGACGGTCGAGTGATCTCCGCCCCGACGATCCAGGTGCCGATCACCAACGGCACCGGCCAGATCACGGGCAGCTTCTCGATCGAGAGCGCGGGCGAGCTTGTAAACCTGCTGAACGGCGGGGCCCTGCCGGCGCCGCTGACGGTGGAAGAACGCCGCGTCGTCACTGCCGAGCTGGGCGCCGACGCGGTTCAGGCGGGTGCGATCTCCACCGCGATCGCGTTTGCCATCATCATCGTCTTCATGATCCTGTCCTACGGCTTCCTGTTCGGAGGCGTGTCGGTGCTGGGGCTGTTCCTCAACGCCCTGCTGATCGTGGCGGCCATGTCGATGACACAGGCCACGTTGACGCTGCCGGGTATCGCCGGCCTCATCCTGACCTTCGCCGTGGCGGTGGACGCCAACGTCCTGATCTATGAGCGGATGCGAGACGAGGCGCGGGCCGGGCGATCCGTGATCGCCTCCATGGACGCGGGCTTCAACAAGGCCTGGGGCACGATCCTGGACGCCAACGTCACGACGCTGGTGGCGGCCCTGATCATGTTCGTGTTCGGCGCCGGCCCAGTGCGGGGCTTTGCCTGGACCCTGACGCTCGGGGTGTTCACCTCTGTGTTCTCGGCCGTGCTCGTGTCCCAGGTGCTGCTCGCCTACTGGCTCAAGTCGCGCCGTCCCAAGTCCCTGCCGATCGCGGAGAGCGCATGATGAGCTGGTGGCCCCTGATCAAGGTCGTTCCGATCAAGACGAACCTGCAGTTCGTCAGCTTCGCCAAGTTCTTCGGTGCCCTGTCGGCCGTGCTCTGCATCGCCTCGGTCATCGGGGTCTTCTACCCCGGCATGAAGATGGGCATCGACTTCCAGGGCGGGGCGGCGATGGAGCTGACCACGTCGGATGGCCGTCCGCTTGACCTGGAAAAGGTCCGTTCTGCGGTGGACGGCGTGGGCGTGGGTGACGTCGGCGTGCAGGGAATCGACGACGATTCCAGTGCCATTCTGCGCTTCCAGGTGCCCGATGGTCAGGCTCAGGGCGAGGTGGTGCAGCGTGTGCAAGCCGCCGTCACTTCCGAGGTTGGCGACATCACCTACTCCGGCGTGAGCGTCGTCGGGTCCAAGGTGTCGAGCGAATTGTTCACGGCCGGTCTGCTCGCGCTGGGAGCCGCCGTCGTCCTGATGTTCGGCTACATCTGGTTCCGGTTCGAGCCGCAGTTCGGCTTTGGCGCCGTGGCCGGCCTGGTCCACGACGTGGTTCTGGTCTTCGGCCTGATCGTGCTGTTGCGACTGGAGTTCAACCTGAACATGGTCGCGGCGATCCTGACCGTCATCGGCTATTCGATGAACGATACGGTCGTGGTGTTCGACCGACTGCGTGAGAACCTGCGCAAGTACAAGACCATGCCCCTGCGCGACGTGATCGATCTGTCGATCAACGAGACCCTTTCTCGGACCATCATCACCGGGGTGACCGCGGTGATGGTGCTGGCAGCGCTGGCGGTGTTCGGTGGCGCGGCCCTGTTCGGTTTCTCCATCGCGCTGATGGCCGGCATCATCATCGGCACCTATTCGTCGATCTATGTCGGCGCGCCGATCATCCTGCTGTGGGGCGTGAAGCGCGGCGAGATCGCCGAGGATGCCAAGCCGGTGAAGCTGGGGATGGCGAGCCGGCCCTAGATTCAGGTCTCCTCCCTGTCGCGAAGCGATGGGGAGGGGGACCGCGAAGCGGTGGAGGGGCTCTGTTCGCCGCACGGCTCGAGTGCGCAATCAGAACCCCTCCGTCACTTCGCTGCGCTTCGTGCCACCTCCCCATCGAAGATGGGGAGGAGACGCGGTAGGCTTGCACGACTCACGGGGGACTCACATGGCCGGACTGCTTTCCAACTTCAGAAACACCCTGATCCTCAGCCTGCTGCTGGCAGGCGTCATGATCTTCGCCTTTGGCCGGACGGCCCCAGGCGGTTTCGACATCAGCTTCTGGCAGGCCGTGGCCCGCTGGAGCCACGTCGGTTTCGGCATCCTGTGGATCGGGCTGCTCTACTATTTCAACTTCGTGCAGATCCGCGTCATGCCGAGCATCCCCGGTGATCTGAAGCCGGCGGTGACGAAGTATATCGCGCCCGAGGCCCTGTTCTGGTTCCGCTGGGCGGCGCTGTTCACCGTGCTGGCGGGTCTGGCGATCCTGGCGCTGCGGGGCCACGGCTATGCCATGGAAGTGCTGAGCCTCGGTCTCGCCGGCCGCCTGGTGCAGGGCGATCAGGGCTATATGCTGCTGGGCGTCGGGGTCTGGCTGGCCATCGTGATGTTCCTGAACGTCTGGGGGATCATCTGGCCGAACCAGAAGCGCGCCCTGGGCATCGTCGTCGTGGACGATGACAAGAAGGCGCGGGCGGCGCGGGTCGCCATGCTGGGCAGCCGCACCAACCTGCTGCTGAGCCTGCCGATGCTGACGTCGATGGCGATGTACCAGACCCTGTTTGGCTGAGCCTGGCGACCTCGACACACAGGTCCGGGCGGCGGATCCGGACCGGTGGCTGTCCAGCCGGTTCGTCGGCGACGCCGAGGCGCGAGCGGATCTGATCGCGCTCTATGCGTTCGAGGCCGAACTGCTGACGATTCCCACCCGTGTGACCCAGCCACTGCTGGCCGAGATGCGCTATGCTTGGTGGAGAGAGCAGATGGACGGGGTGTTCGCGGGCGTTCCTCGCAAGGGCCATCCGGTGCTGGAAGCCCTAACGCTGGCGGTCTCGCGTCGCGCGCTGGATCGGACGCCGTTCGAGGCTCTGATCGAGGCCCATATCGGACGGGTCCATTCAGAGCCGCATGATCTGGACGCCTTCTATGTCGGCCCCATGCAGGCCGCTGTCCGCGTGCTCGCGGGGGTGGGGCATGAGCCGGCCGTGGTCGAGGCCGGACGGATGTGGGGGCTGGCCCAGACGGGACGGCTTGAAGACGCGAGGGCGATGCGCGCATCGGCCAACCGCGCGCTGAAGCCCCTGCCCGCGGCGGCGTTCCCGGCCGTGGCGCATGCCGCCCTGATCGGTGTGACCAGCGAGGGCGTGAAGCGCCTGAGGCTGTTCTGGGCGACGCTGACCGGCGGTGTGTAGCGACCCGGCCTCGGGTGTCCCATGTTGGCAGGGGGCCTGAAGGACACCGTCATGAGCCGGATGCACGTCGAACGACACTGGATCGCCCGGATCGGCTGGCTGAGAGCCGCCGTGCTGGGGGCCAATGACGGCCTGATCTCTACCGCCAGCCTGATCGTCGGGGTGGCCGCCGCCAGCGCCGACAAGTCCGGCGTGATCGTCGCCGGTGTCGCGAGCCTGGCCGCCGGAGCCATGTCGATGGCGGCGGGGGAGTATGTCTCGGTCAGCTCGCAATCTGACACGGAGAAGGCCGATCTGGCGCGCGAGGCCGCCGAGCTTGAAGCCGATCCAGCAGCCGAACATCTGGAACTGGAAGCGCTTTATCGGGCCAGGGGCGTGGAGCCTGACACCGCGCGGGAAGTGGCGCGGCAGTTGATGGCGCACGACGCCCTGGCGGCTCATGCTCGCGACGAGCTTGGGATTTCGGATTTCACCACGGCGCGGCCGATCCAGGCGGCCCTGACGTCGGCGGCCACATTCGCGGCAGGGGCGGCCGTTCCCCTGCTGGTCGCGGTGTTCGCCCCGCGCGCGGGGTTGCTGATCTGGGTCGTGGGGGCGGCGCTGATCGGCCTGATGGCGCTGGGTGCGCTGGGCGCTCGAGCGGGTGGGGCCGATATCCTTCGCTCGGTTGTCCGGGTGACCTTCTGGGGTGCCCTGGCCATGGCCGTCACCGCCGGAATCGGCCGGATCTTCGGGGCGGTGGTCTGACCCTAGGCGGTGGTCTCTGGCCAGGCGGTGACCTCGGCGGGCCAGACGCGACGGTTGGGTGAGCCCTGGTAGACCCAGCTCATGCCCTTGGCGAGGGCATGGACACCGGCCTGGGTCGCGGCCGAGGCCGCAGGCAGGCCATGCATGCGTCTGGCCCAGGGCGGCAAGAGATCCGCTCCCGCCGCCATGACCAACGCGGCAGAGGCGCGTTCGGCCGCCCCGCCGATCCTCTGACGCATGACGAGGTCGGCGACCTCGCGCGTGCGGGCGTCGGCCTTCAGTTCCTCGCGCATCGACTGGATCAGGGCGTCCGCGCCTGCGCGGTCGGTCGGCACGGGATCCGCCCCCAACGCGCGGCCGATGCGGGCCATTTCGGCGATGTAGGCGTCCTGATCCGCGCGGCTCATGCCCGGCTCGCCATAGCGGACCCAGGCGTCGAGGAAACTGGTGATCTCGGTCACATGGACCCAGGCGAGCAGGCGCGGGTCGCTGACGCGGTAGGCGGTTCCGTCGGGGAGGGTGCCGCCGAGCTTGTCGTGGATGCGCCGGACCCGGTCGATGGCGGCCTGGCCGTTGTGGGCGTGATCGTAAGTGGTGACGGCGATGAACTTGGCAGTGCGGCGCAGGCGCCCGTGCATGTCGGCGCGGAAGTCCGAGTGGTCCCAGACGCCGGCGAGGACGGCGGGATGCAGCATCTGCAGCAGCAGGCCGGAGACCCCGCCGATCATCATGGTGACGATATCACCGTTGACGCGCCAGGCGACCGAGTCCGGAGGGAACAGGGCGTCAGCGCGACGCAGCGCCGGTCGTTCGCCCCGTTCGTAGTCATTGAACAGTTCGTTGATGCGGCGGCGGACCCGGGCCTTGACGAACTCTGCGGGGGACATGGCGGTCAGGCGGCGTCCCGCCAGGCGGTCAGGCTTTCCATGGCGCGCACGCTCATCAGCCGCTTCCGGGCACGGCCTCGGTCCTTGGGCAGGATACGGTTGCCTTCGGCATCGACGCGCGGGGCCTCGAGTGGGGGCAGGAGTCCATAGTTGACGTTCATTGGGGAAAACCGCGCGCCTTCCAGATGGCCGCCGGTGATGTGCTCCACCAGAGCCCCGATGGCGGTGTGGGCGGGGGGCGCTTCCAGCGGTTTGCCGAGCCTCTCAGCGGCGGCGAGGCGGCCGGCCAGCAGGCCGGTGGCGGCGCTTTCGACGTAGCCCTCGACCCCCGTGACCTGCCCGGCAAAGCGCAGCCGAGGTTGAGGTTTCAGGCGAAGTTGTCGGTCCAACAGTTTGGGACTGTTGAGATACGTATTGCGGTGCAAGCCGCCCAGACGGGCGAACTGGGCGTTCTGCAAGCCCGGGATCATGCGGAAGACCTCGGTCTGGGCCCCGTACTTCAGCTTGGTCTGGAAGCCGACCATGTTGAACAGGGTGCCGAGCGCATTGTCCTGACGCAGCTGGACGATGGCGTGCGGCTTGACCTTCGGATCACGCGGATTGGTCAGGCCGACGGGCTTCATCGGGCCGTGTCGCAGGGTCTCGCGGCCGCGCTCGGCCATGACCTCGATGGGCAGGCAGCCGTCGAAATAGGGGACGTTCTCCCACGCCTTGAACTCGGTCTTGGGGCCGCTGAGCAGGGCGTCGATGAAGGCGTCGTAGGTGGCCTTGTCCATCGGGCAGTTGACGTAGGCGGCGGCGTCTCCGCCCGGGCCTTCCTTGTCGTAGCGCGACTGGCGCCAGGCGATGTCGAAGTCGATGGATTCGGCGTGGACGATGGGGGCGATGGCGTCAAAGAAGCTGAGGCTCTCCTCGCCGGTCAGATCCAGCACAGCGTCGGCCAGCGCGGGAGAGGTCAGGGGGCCGGTCGCCACGATCACGCTGTCCCAATCGGCAGGCGGCAGTCCGGCGATCTCCTCGCGCACGATGGTGACGAGGGGATGGGCCAGAAGGCGCTGCGTCACCGCCTGGGAGAAGCCTTCACGGTCGACCGCCAGCGCACCGCCGGCCGGCACCTGGTGGGTGTCGCCGCACGCCATGATGATGGAGTCCAGCGCCCGCATCTCGGCGTGGAGCAGACCGACGGCGTTGTATTCCCAGTCGTCGGACCGGAAGGAGTTGGAGCAGACCAGCTCGGCCAGGCCATCGGTGTGGTGGGCGTCGGTTCGCACGCCCGGCCTGCGCATCTCGTGCAGGATGACGGGGACGTCGGCCTGGGCGATCTGCCAGGCGGCCTCGGAGCCGGCGAGGCCGCCGCCGATGACGTGAATGGGAGCGGGTGAGGTGGTCATGCGGCTTTCTAGCCACGCGCGCAGGGTTCGTCAGCCGAAGTCTGTCGGTAAAGGCGTCGCACGGCTATAAGGACGCTGATGCTCAGCGAGGGGGCTTGATGAGCCACAGGGATGTCGGAAGCCGGAGGCTGAAACTGGCGCGCGCACTTGGCGACGCGCTGGCGACGTTGCCGCGCCTTTGGATCGGTGCTGCGGGCGTGCTGGCTCTGCTGCTGGCCGCATGTCTCGCGCCCGTGCTGGTCGAAGCACTTGGGACCGCAAGCGCGGGGACGACCGGCGCGGCTGTCGTTCTCGCTGTCGTGGCCATCGGGGCGCTGGCGCGACTGTCGATCACGCCCACGCTGAAGGCCGCGCGAGACTTGGGACTGGGGCCGCTGGGTCTGCAGTTCCGGTGGCCGGAGCTGCGGCTGGTCGGTGCCGCGCTGCTCTGCCTGATCTTCCTGGCCATGATCGTGTCGGTTCTGGGCGTGATCGTCCTGGCCATCGCGGGCGGGGCCGAACTGAATGTCGAGGCGATCCGGGCACGGGACTGGGCGGCGGTGGGTGCGCCCTGGCGGCTGGCCGTGGTCGGCGCCGTGGTGGCCGGGGCGCTGATCATTCCGCTGGTGCTGACGGTCCGGCTGTCGCTGTTCGCCCATGCGACGCTGGGACGGAGGCAGATGGTGTCGCTGAACAGCATGGGCATCGCCTACGGCAGCTTCTGGGCCCTGTTGCTTGGGCTGATGATCGTGAACCTGCCCAAGATCGGGTTGTTTGCCCTGATCGCCGGCGGAGTCCTCGGCGGCGTGACCGCGAGCGTCGTGGGGGCCATCACGCTCGTCGCCGTGCAGTTGCCGCTGACCATGGCTTTCCTCGGTGCAGCCTATCGTCAGCTTGAGTACTGGTCGCCGGAGGAGGCTGAATGAGGGGGCCGTCGTTCTCCATTGGTGACGCCCTTGCGGCACCGTTCCGTCTCCTAAGGCGGCGTCCTTTCGTCCTGTTGATATGGGGCGCGCTCCTCGCGGCTGTCTATCTGGCGGCCTATTCAGCGTTCATTCCGATCTTTGCGAGCCTCCCGCTCGGCGAGGGACAGGGGCAAGCGGCCCTGGACGCCTATGTCGCTGGGTCCCAGGCGCTGGGCGCGACGCTGAATGCACTCTCGCTGCTGATCTATGTCGCCACACTGCTTGTCTGGGTCGCGGCAGCGCGCGCGTCGCTCAACCCGGGCCGAAGCGACATCTTCGCCTTCCTGCGTGTCGGAATGGACGAGGTGCGGGTCGTGGTTGTCTATGTGGCCTGGTTCCTCGGCTGGTACATCGCTCTGGTCCTGCTGCTCGGTATTGGAGCGGCGATCGCGTTCGCGGTCTGGTCGTCCAGTCGCGAAGGGGCCTTGATCACGGCCGGAGTCTACGGGCTGGTCGTCTTGATCGGTGCTGTGTGGCTATGGATCCGGCTTTCGCTGATCGCGCCTGCCAGCCTGATTCTAAAGGACTTCGCCTTCGCTCAGGGCTGGGCCATCACGCGCGGCCAGGTGCTGAAGTTGCTCGACCTTTACGTGTTGCGCTGGCTGGTCTCGATCCTCTCGGCCATCGTGATCTATGGGATCGTCGGCATCGTTCTTGCGGTCGGCTTCTTTGCGCAGGGACTCACCTGGCCGGACAGAATCGATACGCTGGCTGACCTTGAACCGCTTGTCCGCCCCATGCTCGTCCCGGCGGCTGTCGCCCTCGTGCCCGCAGCACTTGGCTGGGGCTTTGCTTTTGCACTCAGTGCTGGACCGTTGGTCGTGGCAGCGCGACAGCTTCTGGACGGTTCTCCCGTCGGGGCTGACGCGGACACTGCAAACCCCTAGGGTCCCAGTCAGCAGGGAAATAGGAATCGCCATGAGCTTTTCAGCCACCGAGGCCGCGTTTGAAGGTTTTCGCATCGTGCGGCGCAATCCGCTGGCGATCCTGTTCTGGTGTCTGGCCTATGTGATCTTTTTCGTCGCCTTCTTCGCCCTCGTCGGTGGCCAGCTGGCCACGATCATCGCACAGGCCCAGGCGCTTGAGGGCGGCGATCCCGACATGGCGGAGCTTCAGGCGCTGGGCATGAGTTATGCGACCCTGCTCGGCTTTGGCCTGCCGATGGGCCTGATCGTCGGCGCGGTGTTGAGCGCGGGCGTGGCGCGGGGTGTGCTGTTTCCCGCCGACAAGGCCTTCGGCTACCTGCGGCTGGGGGCTGATGAGCTGCGTGTCATGGCCGTGAACATCATCCTGGGGATCGTGATTGGCATCGGCTCCTTCATGCTTTTCACGGCCGTGATTTTCGGGGCGACGCTGGTCGGCCAGTCCAATCAGGGGGCAGGCGTCCTGACCGGCGTGCTCCTTGGCCTAGCGGCGATCGTTCTGCTCTGCTGGATCTCGATCCGCCTCAGCCTGGCAGTGCCGATCACCGTGGCGGAGAAGCGGATCGCGCCCTTTGCCTCCTTCGCCGTCACCAAGGGCAAGGCGCTGCCGATCCTGGGCATGGCGGTGATCGCAGGCATCATGTCCTTCCTCGTCAGCCTGCTGGGCAGCATCGTCTCCCTGCCCGTCGTCATGATCACGGGTGGCGGGCTTCAGCAACTGGCAGCCCTGGACGGCCTGTCGACGATGCAGATCGTTCAGTCGGCGGGAGCCGGGCTGCTGGCCTGGGGCGTTCTCAACGCCATCGTTTCGGCGCTGCAGCTGGCGGTGCTCTATGCGCCGTTCGCGGCGGCCTATCGGGACATCAAGGGCCTGCCGCACGAGTGATCGCACTCGGCCCGCATCCTCGGAGTCCGGGGATGACTGAGCGGTTGAAGCTCAGGCGCTGACCTTCTTCATTGTTGGCTTGGCCTTCGCCTCCGGCAGGGCGGCAACGCGGGCGCGACGGCGCTGTTCGTGGCGGTCCAGCACCTCCTTGAGGTACTTTCCGGTCCAGCTGGCCTTGTTCTCGGCGACCTGCTCCGGCGTGCCCACGGCGACGATCTCGCCCCCGCCGTCGCCGCCCTCGGGACCGAAGTCCAGCAGCCAGTCGGCGACCTTGATGACATCCAAGTTGTGCTCGATGACGACGATGGTGTTGCCGGTCTCGACCAGTTCCTGGAGCACCTCCAGCAGCTTTCTCGTGTCCTCGAAGTGCAGGCCGGTGGTGGGTTCGTCCAGGATGTAGAGGGTCTTGCCGGTCGCGCGCTTGGACAGCTCCTTGGACAGCTTGACCCGCTGGGCCTCGCCGCCCGACAGGGTCGTGGCCGACTGGCCGACCTGGACGTAGCCGAGGCCGACACGCTCCAGCGTCTTCATCTTGTCGCGGATGGACGGCACGGCCGCGAAGAAGCGGGCGGCTTCCTCCACCGTCATGTCCAGCACGTCGGAGATCGACTTGCCCTTGAACACGATCTCCAGCGTCTCGCGATTGTAGCGCTTGCCCTTGCAGACGTCGCAGGTGACGTAGACGTCGGGCAGGAAGTGCATCTCGATCTTGATGACGCCGTCGCCCTGGCAGGCCTCGCAGCGGCCGCCCTTGACGTTGAAGCTGAAGCGGCCGGGTCCGTAGCCGCGCGCCTTGGATTCCGGCAGGCCGGCGTACCAGTCGCGGATGGGACCGAAGGCACCGGTGTAGGTGGCGGGGTTGGAGCGCGGCGTGCGGCCGATCGGCGACTGGTCGATGTCGATGACCTTGTCGAAATGCTCCAGCCCCTCGATGCGGTCGAAGGGGGCGGGGGCGTCGGACGCATTGTTCAGGCGCCGCGCAGCGGCCTTGTAGAGGGTCTCGATGGTGAAGGTCGACTTGCCGCCACCAGAGACCCCGGTGACGCAGGTGAACAGGCCGACGGGGATTTCGCCGGTGACGGTCTTCAGATTGTTGCCGGTGGCGCCCGAGACCTTGAGCATCTTCTTGCTATTGACCGGGCGGCGGCCCTCGGGCGGCAGTTCGATCTCGCGTTCGCCGGTCAGGTATTTGCCGGTTAGCGATCGAGGATTGGCCATGACCTCGGCAGGCGTGCCCTGGGCACAGATCTCGCCGCCGTGGACCCCTGCGGCCGGGCCCATGTCGATGACGTAGTCGGCCGTCAGGATGGCCTCCTCGTCGTGCTCGACCACCAGCACGGTGTTGCCGAGGTCGCGCAGACCCGACAGGCTTTCCAGCAGACGGGTGTTGTCACGCTGGTGCAGGCCGATGGAGGGCTCGTCCAGCACATAGAGGACGCCGGTCAGGCCCGAGCCGATCTGGCTGGCCAGGCGGATGCGCTGGCTTTCGCCGCCAGAGAGGGTGCCCGAACTGCGCGACAGGTTGAGGTAATCGAGGCCGACGTTGTTCAGAAACCGCAGCCGGTCGGTGATCTCCTTCAGGATGCGCCGGGCGATCTCCATCTGCTTTTCGGTGAGGCTGTCTTCCAGCGTGGAGAACCACAGGAAGGCCTTGGAGATCGAGAGGTTGGAGATGTCGGCGATGTCCTCGCCTCCGACCTTGACGGCCAGGGCCTCGGGCTTCAGGCGCTTGCCGCCGCAGGCCTCGCAGGGGGTCTCGGACTGGAAGCGGCCAAGCTCCTCACGCACCCAGGCGCTGTCGGTCTCCCGCCAGCGACGATCGAGGTTGGGGATGACGCCCTCGAACGGCTTGGAGACCTCGTACTTCCGGGCGTTGTCGTCGTAGATGAACTTGATCTTCTCGGAGCCCGTGCCTTGCAGGATGACCTGGTGGGCCTTCTCCGGCAGGTCGCGCCAGGGCTTGTCCATCGAGAAGCCGTAGTGGAGCGCGAGCGCCTGCAGCGTCTGGGTGTAGAGGGGCGAGGGACCCCGCGACCACGGGGCGACCGCGCCCTTGTGCAGGCTCTTGTCGCGGTCGGGAATGACCAGGTCGGCGTCGAACGTCAGCTTCAGGCCCAGACCGTCGCAGGTCGGGCAGGCACCGAAGGGGTTGTTGAAAGAGAACAGCCGCGGCTCGATCTCGCTGATGGTGAAGCCGGAGACCGGGCAGGCGAACTTCTCGGAGAAAACGATGCGGCGCGGTTCCTCGCCCTCGGGGGCAGAGGCCCACTCGGCGGTGGCGATGCCGTCAGCAAGGTTCAGCGCGGTCTGCAGGCTGTCGGCGTAGCGGCTTTCCAGCCCCGTCTTGGTGACGATGCGGTCCACGACGATGTCGATGTCGTGCTTGAACTTCTTGTCGAGCGTCGGCGCGTCCTCGATGGCGTAGAACTGGCCGTCGATCTTGAGCCGCTGGAAGCCCAGCCGCTGCCACTCGGCGATCTCCTTGCGGTACTCGCCCTTGCGGCCCCTGACGACGGGGGCGAGCAGCAGGAGGCGTTCGCCGTCGGGAAGGGCCGACAGCTTGTCGACCATCTGGCTGATGGTCTGGCTCTCGATCGGCAGGCCGGTGGCGGGCGAATAGGGCACCCCGACGCGCGCCCAGAGCAGGCGCATGTAGTCGTGGATCTCGGTGACCGTGCCGACCGTGGAGCGTGGGTTCTTGGACGTCGTCTTCTGCTCGATGGAGATGGCCGGAGACAGGCCCTCGATCAGATCGACGTCGGGCTTGCCCATCAGCTCCAGGAACTGGCGGGCGTAGGCGGACAGACTCTCGACGTAGCGACGCTGGCCCTCGGCATAGATGGTGTCGAAGGCGAGCGAGGATTTTCCCGAACCCGACAGCCCGGTCATGACCACGAGCCTGTCGCGCGGGATGTCGACGTCCACGCCCTTGAGGTTGTGCTCGCGCGCGCCGCGCACGCGGATGAAGTTGTGCTTTTCAGTCATGCTGTCCGGGAACGCGGAGAGGCCGGACAAGGTGTCCGGAGCAACATCGCTATATGGGGATCAAGACCCGCGATTCAGCAAGAACAATGTGGGAACATAAAGGCCATGTTGCCACGCCTTGTCAGCAGACTGGTGTACTCAGCCCCAGCCGGCGACCTCGCCGGCCCTGCGTACAGGTTCCTGAACTCGGACCGTGGTGCGGGGCTCCGGCTCCGCCTTTCCGAACAGCCAGCCCTGACCGTGATCGACACCCAGATTGAGCAGGATGTCGGCGACGGATTGCGTCTCGATCATCTCGGCGATGGTCTCGACCTTCAGGTCGGCGCACATGCCGACCAGGTGGGCGATCATGGTCTGGCTGCGCGGGTCACTTTCCAGGTTCTGGATGAAGCGACCGTCGATCTTGACCGCATCGACCGACAGGCCCCGCAGATAGTCATAGGAGGCCGCGCCCGCGCCGAAGTCGTCGATGCAGACCTTGACGCCAGCGGACCGCAACGCTCCGAGGCGCCGATTGGCTGCCTCGAGTTCGGCCAGCGCTGTGGACTCCGTCACCTCTAGGACCAGGCGTCGCCGCTCTTCCGGGCGGGCTGCGGTCATGCGGAGCAGCGCCTCCACATAGCGGTCATCGGATAGCGAGGCGCCCGAGACGTTGACGGCGAACTTCATCAACCCAGCCCCGGGCCGGCGCAGACGGGCCAGGGCCTTCTCGGCGACCGCCAGGTCGAAGCCTTCGATCAGGGCCAGTTCTTCGGCCATGTGGATCACGGCAGCAGGCCCGCCTGATGTCTTGAACCGCGCCAGGGCCTCGAAATGGTGCACGACCCCGGTGCTCAGCGACACGATCGGCTGGTAGTGCAGGTCGAAGTCGCGGGTCCGAACCACCGAGCGGAAGGCGTCCGCTTCGCGCAGGGTGCGGGTCAGGGAGGCCTGGAACGTCACCTCGGGCCTTTCCAGCCCGCCGTCGGCCAGGCACCCTTCGACCGCGAACCGCAGGGCGCGCAGGGCGTTCAATGGCTCCCCGCCATGTTCGATGGCGGCTTCGGATGCCCGGGGAAACAGGTCCAATCCCTCGCTGATGCCCAGTTCCCGAACTTCACTCAGGAAGTCGGTTTGATCGATGCGGTCCCGCAGCATGGCGAAGCGTTCGGGTCCGAGACGGCCTGTGCTTACACCGTCCAGCGAAGCGGACTGGATGGCGGCCTCGACGCGGGCGGCCAGGCGTTCGCCAGCCTCACCTGAAGCGGTGGCCGCCTCTAGGCCCTCGACATCGACAAAGGCCACCGCGAGCGAGCGATTGTCGACCGGATCCATGAGGACCTGGTGGGCGCGCTCGAGCAGGGCGACCGGGCTGAGCACGGGAGAGACGTTGGTGTCACCAAGACGGTAAGGCGCGCCCTCATACTGGATGGCGCACGAGACATTTGGGGCGACGTCCGGCAGCTGGAATAGCCGAAGCGAGGCGCGCCGAACGCGCTTGTCTCCGCTGGAGACCAGCATCTCCATGCAAGCTGAGCGTCGGCCCGGGGTCAATTCCGCCAGTCGAGCCCGGAACACGGCCACATCGGCACCCGTGAGCTTTTCGGCAAAGGGGCGCCCGACCATGCTGTCGCATGGCAGCTCGGGGCAGGGGCCTGAGCCGAGGGCGAACACAACCGTCCCCTGATCGTCGAGTTCGATCAGGAGGTCGGCTGAGGCGAAGGCAAGGCCAAGCAAGCGGGCGCGCATGGGCATGCGTGAACCCTGCCATGGGACCCTTAAGCTTCGCCGCAGAGGTGCGGTTAACGCGAGAGATCCCTCAAGACCTTCAGAGGTCCACCGCCACAGCCTTCATCGACACCGCCGGGTCCGCGAGCCTGCCCATGTCGACCGGCGTCCGCTTCTGGATCAGCTGCTTGCCGGCCATGAACTCCGGCGGCGCGTTGACGGCCTCGACACAAACGATGCGGGTGCCCTTCAGGTGGAAGACGGCGAACCGTCCGGTCGAGGGTTCGCCTCTCAGCAGGATGCGGTCGGCACCCGCCGGCAGCCCTGTGATCTGCAGTTTCAGATCGTATTGATCCGACCAGAACCAGGGGACCTCCGGTGCAGGTTGTGGCCGACCGACGATGGCATGGGCGGCCTGACGCGCCTGCTCCAGGGCGTTCGGGACGCTTTCCAGCCGCAGGCTGCAATCGTGGACCGGCACCGGCCTGAAGGTCACGTCGCCGATGGCGAAGATGGCCGGATCGGACGTACGGGCCATCTCTTCGACAATAATGCCGCCTGATCCGCCTGTGTCGCAGTCCAGACCGGCCTGCCGCGCGAGATCGTCTGCGGCCAGCGCGCCCACGCCGACCAGTATGGCGTCGGCCGACAGGCGGTCTCCATCTGCCAGCTGAACCGTACCATCCTCAAAGGCTGTGACCTCCACGTCGACCCGCAGATCGACTCCTTCGGCACGATGACGTTCGGTGAAAAAGGCGGACAGGGGCTCTGACGCCACGCGTTTCAGCACCCGGTCGAGGCGCTCCAGAAGGACGACATCCACACCGAGGGCCCGGGCAGACGCTGCGGCCTCCAGGCCGACATAGCCACCGCCGACAATGACCAGACGCCGACCCGTACCGAGGGCGCCCTTGAGCCGTTCCGCATCCGCCAGGGTGCGCAGCTCGATCAGCTCCGGTCGATCCGCGCCAGGGATCGGCAGCCGTCTGGCCTTGGAGCCCGTCGCCAGGATCAGATGGTCGTAACTCTCATGCGTCCCGTTCGAGAGCGTGACCGTCTGCGCCGCGCGATCAATGGCCGTCACCCGGACGCCGGTCCGCAGTTCGATCTGCTGTTCGGCGTAGTAGTCGACGGGGCGCAGCAGAAGATTGTCCAGATCGGCTTCGCCCTTCAGCCAGGCCTTGGAGAGGGGAGGGCGTTGATAGGGAGCAACAGGCTCTTCCCCGAGCAGAAGGATCTGGCCCTCGAAGCCCGAGGTCCGCAGCAGGGCGGCGGCTGATCCGCCCGCATGCCCAGCCCCGACGATGACAACCTTCATTCCTGGTCCTACTCCGCGTCGGGCTGCCGATCAGGGCGCGTGTCGGCGAAGGCCGGCAGAGCCATGCAGGCCTGCTCGATCTCCTGGAGGCGCGGCCAGCGCAGCTCGACCCCGAAGCGTCGCGCATTGGCCATCTGAGGAACCAGCAGCACATCCGCCAGGCTCGGGCTGTCGCCAAAGGCGAAGGCCGTCGTGCGATCCCTGACAAGCGCCTCAAGCGCACCAAAGCCGTCCGCGATTACGCCAGCGGCCCAGGCCTGACGCGTTTCCTCGCCATGACCGAGAGCCTCCAGGGCCTTCAGCACGCGCAGATTCTGAACCGGATGGATGTCGCACGCGATGGCCTGAGCGAAAGCCCGGACATGGGCGCGTTCCACCAGGTCGCGGGGCAGAAGCGGCGGGTTGGGGAACGTCTCGTCGAGGTATTCGCAGATCGCCAGGGACTGAGTCAGGACGGTTCCGTCATCGAGGACCAGGCTGGGCAGAAGCCCCTGGGGATTGACCGCGCGATAGGTCGCCGACAACTGCTCGGCGCGACGAAGATGCTGGAACACCAGTCCCGTCTCGACGCCCTTGAGCGCCAGCACGATTCGGACGCGCCACGCCGCCGATGACCGGAAGTAGGTGTGCAGGATCAAGGCTCAAGGCTCCATCGGGGCGATGCTGACCGTGAGCGCCTCCAGGCCCTCGATCTCACAGACCAGGCGGTCCCCCACACCGACAGGTCCAACGCCCGAAGGGGTGCCCGTAAAGATGAGGTCGCCAGGCTCCAGCCGGTAGAAGTTCGAGATGTGGGCAATGACTTCGGTAACCGACCAAATCATGTCGCCAAGATCACCACGCTGCTTCTCTTCACCATTCACGGAAAGGACGATGCTCCCCGCGGACGGATCGAAGCCCGGACCAGATCGGATTTTTCCGACGGGCTTGGACTGTTCGACGTTCTTGGCCACGTCCCATGGTCGGCCGGCTGACTTGGCCTCGGCCTGAAGGTCCCGTCGGGTCATGTCCAGTCCCACGGCATAGCCGTGCACGATGGAAAGGGCTTTCTCGATCGGGACATTGCGGCCGGACTCCCCGATGGCGACGACCAGTTCGATTTCATGGTGATAGTCGGCCGTCCCTTGGGGGTAGGCGATCCTGCCTCCACCGGGAACGACGGTCTCGGCCCAGGCGGTGAAGAAGAACGGCGGCTCGCGGTCGGGGTTGGCCCCCATCTCACGCGCATGAGCGGCGTAGTTCCGTCCGATGCAGAACACTCGACGTACGGGGAACGCATTGCCCGCAGACGTCGCTACAAGGATGGGGGTCGGCACCGGAATGCTGGACGACATGGTCTTGGTCCGTCGGAACTGAGGTTGGCAGACGCCATAGACCAGTCGTCGGCGTGTGTCTCTCCGCCGTCTCGTATCGCCCAGCCTACGGAACTGACACGCCCTTTCGGTAGTTGGCCGTCCTGAGACTATGGCGCGCGAGCTTGTCGTAGAGCGTCTTTCGCGGGACCTTGAGATCCAGGCAGATGCTGGAGACGGCGCCTTTGTGGCGGACCAGTGCATCCTCAAGGATGGAGCGCTCGAACGTCTCGACGCGCTCCACCAGGCTGATCGGGCCGGCCTCGGCGGTCGGCTCCTCTTCCTTCAGGCCCAGGGCGACCTGCTCGGCGAAGTTGGCCAGCTCGCGGACGTTTCCCGACCAGGGGTCCTGGATCAACTTCTTGCGGACCCGATCCGTGATGGGGCGCGGCGCAACGCCTCTCCGGGCAGATGCAAGCGCCAGGAAGTGGGCGAAGAGGAGCGGAATGTCCTCTCGCCTGTCGGCGAGCCTGGGAACGACCAGCTTCAGCACGTTCAGGCGATAGAACAGGTCTTCGCGGAAGGTTCCAGCCGCGACTGCGGCTGCAAGATCGACCTTGGATGCAGCCAGGATCCGTAGATCGAGCACGCGCGGCGAAACCGCGCCGATCGGATGGACCGACCGCTCCTCGATGACCCGCAGAAGGGCGACCTGGGCCGCGGGCGAGAGGCACTCCAGCTCGTCGAGAAACAAGGTGCCCCTGTGGCTTTGCTCGACCAGGCCGACCCGGCGACGCAGCGCGCCCGGAAAGGCACCGGACTCGCTGCCGAACAGTTCCATCTCGATCAGGCCTTCAGGCAGGGCCCCGCAGTTGACGGCGACAAAGGGGTGGACCCGGCGACGGCCGCCGTCATGCAGCGCGCGGGCGACCACCTCCTTGCCGGAGCCGGTCGGCCCCTCGATCAGGACATCCATGTCGGCGTCGGCCACCTGATCGATGATCGACCTGAGCCTCTGGATGGCCGGGCTTTCACCCAGAAGGAGCATCTGCGGGCGTGCGGTCTGAAAGGCCTGGGCCAGAGTGCGGTTGTCGAGGATCAGTCCCCGCTTTTCGAGCGCACGCCTGATCGTCTCCCTTAGCCTGCCGAAATCGAACGGCTTGGCGACGAAGTCGTAGGCCCCGTTCTTCAGTGCCTCGACAGCATCGTCGATGTCGCCGTGACCGGTCATCATGACCACCGGAAGATCGGGATCGAGTGTCTGGATGCGGGCCAGGAGACCCCGACCGTCCAGGCCGGGCATGCGAAAGTCCGTCACAACCACGCCGGCGTAGTCTGCGGACAGCGCCTTGAGCGCCAGATCAGCAGAGGCGAAGTCGCGCACTTCGAGATCCTCGAGCCGAAGCCGTTCGGCCAGCGCGCAACGGAAATCCTCGTCGTCATCCACCAGGGTTATCGACTGCGGCCGGACGAACTTCACCGGGCGGCCTCCAGCACGATGACGAATGAGGTCCCTTCCGGTGTGGGCTTGAGACTGAGTTCTCCGCCAAAGCCCGCGACGATGTCCCGGCAGATGACGAGCCCGAGCCCGAGCCCTTGAGCCTTGGTGGTGACGAACGGGGTGAACAGGGTGGATGCGATGGCCGGATCGATCCCCGGACCGTTATCGGAAACCACCAGTTCGATCCGGTCGTCCATCCGCGCGGCGTGGAGACGGATCACGGGTTCGGGCGTCTGAGCCTCCACCAGTGCTTCAAAGGCGTTCTGAAGCAGGTTGATGACGACCTGTTCCAGACGGACCGGATCGGCCATCACCTGGACGTCTTCCAGCCCCGAACGTTGAAGCGCCACCCCATGGTCCCGCAACCTGTGGCCGACGAGAAGCAACGCCCCGTCCACGGCCTTGGCCAATGAGACGCTCGTCACCGACCGGCCGGCCTTTCGGGAGAAGGCCCTGAGCTCATCGGTGATGGTTCCGATCCTTTCGGTCAGGCTGGAGACCCGGTCCAGATTGCGCCGCGCGGCGTCCTCATCGCCCCGCTCGAGGTGCTTTGCCGCGGTTTCAGAGTGCAGTCGGATCGCCGCGACGGGCTGGTTGATCTCGTGGGCCACACCGGCGGCGATCTGGCCTAGCGTGGCCAGGCGGCTGGCCTGGACCAGTTCCTCGCGAAGGATTTCGCGGCTGGCCTCAGCGCGTCGGCGCTCGTCGATCTCGCTCTTGAGGCGGCTGTTGGCGTCACGCAGTTCAGATGTGCGATCGTCGATGCGGCGTTCAAGGTCGGCGCGAGCGGCCTCTTCAGCCTGAACCCGGGCCAGCCCCTGCTGACGCCGCCGCCAGAGAACGGCGACAGCCGTGGCCGCTAGGGTGACGATCAGAAGAGCGATGACCCTGGCGTTGATCGTGGCCGTGGCGATCGCCGGCTGCACCGGGTCAAGCAGATGCAAGGTCCAGCCGGGCGTGTCCGTCTCGGTCTGGGCCAGCATCCATTCGCCGGCTGCGGGCCCCCTGGCGATCTGCACGATGCGACCGACCTGGCCAGCGTAAGGCAGGGGGTCGAGCGCGCGGCCGCTCAGCGTCTGGTCCTCCAGAATGGCCTCGCGTTCCTCGGCGGTCAGTTCGCGGCTTCGGCGGAAGCGCCAGCTCGGCTCGCTGGTCACAAGAACGACGCCCCGCTGGTCCGTTACGAAGGCGGGTTCTCCGGTCCGACGCCATTCGGCCTCAAGGGCGTCGAACTCCACCTTGACCACGACCACACCCAATGGGTCTTCCGATGAACCGATCCGGCGCGCCAGATAGAGGCCCGGACGGCCGCTGACCGTTCCAAGGGCAAAGAACTCGGCGGCTCCTGCGCTCAGGGAGTCGGTGAAGTAGGGCCGGAAGGCGTAGTTGGACCCGACGAAGCTGGTGGGTTCGCGCCAGTTACTGGCGGCCTGGGCGAGGCCCTGCGCGTCCAGGACATAGATGGCGGCGGCGCGCATCTGGATCGCGATGCTCTCCAGCTTGGCGCTCACACGGTTTGCGGCGTCGGGATCCGGGTTGGCAAGCAGGGCCGCGACATCGGGATCCTGAGCCAGAACCACGGGTACCGAGCGCTGCTTTTCAAGCTCGCTACGCAGCACAGCTGCATGGAGCGCGGCGTTGGCTTCGGCCCGTCTGGCCAGTTCGGCAAGGGCGTCCCGGCGCGCCAGCTCAGCGGCAAGTGTCATCGTGATCAGGGAGACAATCAGCCAGCCGATGATGAGCGCGAACCAGGGCCTGGCGGAGCGACGGCCGAGGTGCTCTCCAATCAGAAGCAGACTCTGGTTCATCTGCAGACTGTGCGGAAATCCGCACATTTTGGCCAGCGTGATGTGTGATAATCCGCAAATCATCCGAGTGATCGTGAGCTAACCTTCTGACTTTCCAGTATTCTGGATGCTCATCGAGGCGATTTGGCGGGTAACGCCGAACCGGGCACACTTTCCCCAAGGCGACAGAAGATCGCCCATGGGAACGACGGCCGCGACGGCGGCGGAGGGTGTATGCATATCGCGTCTGATCACGGCGAGGCTCCGGCGGGACCGCGTGCCTGGTGGATCCACCTGTATGTCCAGGTGCTGGGCGCCATTCTGTTGGGCGGTGCTCTCGGTCACTTCTTCCCGGAGTTCGGTGAGAGCCTGAAGCCGCTGGGCGACGGCTTCATCAAGCTGGTGAAGATGATCATCGCCCCGGTGATCTTCCTGACTATCGTGGTCGGCATCGCCGGCATGCGCGACATCGGCAAGGTCGGCCGTGTGGCAGCCAAGGCGTTTGCCTACTTCCTCGTATTCTCGACGCTGGCCCTTATTGTTGGCCTGATTGTCGGCAATCTGGTTCAACCCGGCCGAGGCCTGAACATCGACCCGGCGTCGCTGGACGCCGGCGCGGTGTCGCAATACTCGACTGCCGCGCATGAGACGACCGTGGTCGGCTTCCTGCTGGCGATCATTCCCGACACCTTCGTCAGCGCCTTCTCGACCGGCAACATCCTGCAGGTCCTGTTCATCTCGGTTCTGTTCGGCCTGGCGCTGGCCATGGTCGGTGACGCGGGCAAACCGGTCCTGACGATGCTGGAGTCGGTCTCGGCGGCCTTCTTCAAACTGGTGGCCATTGTGATGAAGGCCGCCCCTATCGGTGCGTTCGGGGCCTTCGCCTTCACCATCGGGGCTTATGGCATTGCTTCGGTGATCAATCTGATCGCCCTGGTTGCCACCTTCTATCTGACCTCGGCCATCTTCGTTGTTGGCATTCTCGGCCTTGTGGCCATCGCCAACGGCTTCTCGATCTTCAAGCTGATGCGCTACCTGAAGGAAGAGCTTCTGCTGGTGCTGGGCACCTCTTCGTCGGAAGCCGCCTTGCCAAGCCTTCTGCAGAAGATGGAGCGGGCCGGGGCGTCCAAGTCGGTCGTCGGCCTGGTCGTGCCGACCGGCTATTCGTTCAATCTGGACGGCACCAATATCTATATGACGATGGCAGCGCTGTTCATCGCCCAGGCGCTGAATATCGAGCTGACTCTTTGGCAGCAGGTGACCCTATTGCTGGTGGCCATGCTGAGCTCCAAGGGGGCGGCGGGCATCACCGGCGCAGGCTTCATCACCCTGGCCGCCACGCTTGCCGTGGTGCCCGACGTGCCGATCGCCGGCATGGCGCTGATCCTCGGCATCGATCGCTTCATGAGCGAATGCCGGGCCCTGACCAACTTCATCGGCAACGCCGTGGCCACCCTGGTGGTCGCCCGCTGGGAGGGGGCGCTGGACCGCGACGCCCTGGCGGCGGCGTTGAACGGAGAGCCCGCGCCTGTCGCGGCGGCTCCGGATCCGGCAGCGGGGCCGGGCGACGATCTGGCACTGGCCCGGGACTGACACCCGGATCGAACGACCAAGAAACGAACAAGGGGAGGACCACCATCATGAAGACCCGGACCGCCATGCTGGCCACCACGGCCATTACCGGCTTGCTGACATTCGCAGGCCCTGCGCTCGCACAGACGACGGCCCTATCTCCGGCCGCACAGGCCCAGGCAGACCGCACGGCCGAAGGGCAGCAGGCGTCGTCCGTGGACGATATCGTCGTGGTCGGCTCCCAGATCCGCGGCGCAGATGTCACCGCCGCCCTGCCGGTCACGGTGCTGAGCGAGGAGCAGATCCTGGCCACCGGTGCGGTCAACGGCGACGACCTGCTGCGCACCATCCCGCAGATGGGCGATGTCCTGTTCAGCGCGGCCAACAACCCCCAGACGTCGAACGCGGCGCGCGGCGACGTGAACTCGGTGAACCTGCGATCGCTCGGCGTCGGCAACACCTTGGTGCTGCTGAACGGACGCCGCATCGTCCAGCACCCGACCAGCCAAGGCACGTCGGACACCGGCACGGTGCCGGTCTTGAGCTATAACTCCAATGCCATCCCGGTGTCGGGTCTGGAGCGTCTGGAGGTCCTGCTGGACGGCGCGGCCGCCATCTATGGTGCCGACGCCGTGGCCGGTGTGGTGAACACCGTGCTGCGCGATGACTTCGACGGCCTGAGGATGAACGCCCAGTACGGCGGGGCCGAGGGCACCAACCTGCGTGAGTTCAACCTGGGTGTCTTCGCCGGAAAGGATTTCGAGCGCGGCAACATCTCGGCCTTTATCGACTACACCGACCGTTCCGCGCTCCTGGCCGAGGACCAGAACTTCACCGCGACAGACAACCTGCGTTTCCTGTTCGCCCTCGAGCCGGCCTTCGAGGCGAGCCTGACCCCTGATGGACGAAACACACGCGGTGCCTGGGGCAACTTCGCCGTCGTTGGCGCGACAACGGCGATCCGGCGCGGCACGACCAGTCTGACGAGCAACGCAGGGGCGTTCCGCATCCAGCCAACGGCTCTGACCGGGTGTCTGGTGCCCAACGCCAACGACGCCAACGTCTGCCTCGGGTCGGGTGCGCTGAACTTCAACGGCGTGCAGCGCGACCTGCGTTTTGACACGGCACCGGGCACCACCATCTTGCCTGACACGCAGCGGCTGAACCTGTTCGTCGCGGGTCATTACGACCTCAACGGCAGCGTCACGGCCTTTGGTGAAGTCGGCTACTATCAGGCTGATACGCAGCGGATTCAGCCGCCCGTCATCAACCTGAACACCCTGACGATCCCGGCGTCGAACTACTGGAACCCGTTCGGGCCAGTGACCTTCGCCGACGGTCGGACCAACCCGAACCGGATTTCGGGCCTGACGAACGTCCCGGTCACGGGCCTGCCCATCACGCTCAACCAGTACCGCTTTGTGGATGCGGGCTATCAGGTCGTGGACGTGTCGAACTACCAGGCGCGCGCTCTGGCCGGTCTGCGCGGCGAATGGCGCGGCTTCGACTGGGAAACGGCGCTGCTGTATTCCGAGGCCGAGGCGATCGACGAGTCCGATGCCGTGAACAGCAATGCGCTGCAGACCTCGCTCGCCCTGTCGACGCCGGACGCCTACAACCCGTTCAGCGGCGGCTGCATCAACCAGACCAGCTTTGGTGACTGCACGCCCAGCTCTCAGGCCGCGATCGACGCCATCACATTCCGCCTGCGCCGCGAGTCGCGCACGACGCTGACCCAGTTCGACTTCCGTGTTTCGCGGTCCGACCTCTTCTCGCTGCCGGCGGGCGATGTGGGCGTGGCCTTCGGCTTTGAGACACGCCGCGAGACCCAGCGCGACAACCGCGATGAGAACCTGGACGGCACCATCCCGTTCGTCGACCGCGTGACGGGCGCGACCCAGCTGTCGAATGTCATCGCCGTCAGCCAGAACCCGGACACCCGCGGCGACCGCACCGTCAGCTCGGCCTACGTCGAGTTCGCCGTGCCGGTGATCTCGCCGGAGATGAACATCCCGCTGGTGCGCAGCCTGGACTTCCAGATCGCCGGCCGGGCCGAGAACTATTCGGACTTCGGCGACGTGGCCAAGCCCAAGATCGCCATGGCGTGGGATATCTTCGACGGTCTGCGGGTCCGGGCCTCCTACTCGGAAGGCTTCCGGGCCCCGAACCTGGAACAGGTCAACACCGCCACTTACGGCCGCCTGTCAACAAACCAGGACTACATCCGCTGCGAGGCCGATCTGCGGGCTCGCCGCATCGCGACCTTCGGCGCCTGCTCGCGCTCCATCGGGGCTTCGCTGCTGGTGTCGGGCAATCCGGACCTGAAGCCGGAGGAGAGCACCAACCAGTCCTATGGCGTGGTGTTCCAGCCGCAGTTCCTGCCCGAAAGCTGGGGTGACTTCACCCTGACGGTGGATCGCTGGCGCATCCAGCAGACCGACATCGTCGGTCTGTTCGGCGGACTGAACGCGGTGGTCACCGACTATGCCGAGCGCGTGCAGGGGCGGTCCAACCCCCTGGTGACGCGCGCTGCACCGAACGTGGATGATATCGCCCTGTTCGCCGGCACTGGCATCGCGCCGGTGGGCCAGATCATCTCGATCAGCGACCGCTTCGTGAACCTGCTGCCGCAGGACGTCGAGGGTCTGGATATCGGCTTCAACTGGCGTCTGCGCAACACGCCGCTGGGCTCGTTCCGCGTCAACATCGATGCCGCCAAGCTGATCAAGTTCGGGCGCGAGCCCGGCCCGCAGGTAGATGCCCTCTATGACGCTCGCAATGCCGGCATCATCAATGCGGCGACGCCTCTGCCGGAATCGTCGGACCTGATCGCTCAAAACGGGCGGCCGGAATGGCGGCTGTCGGGTTCGGTGACCTGGAGCCAGGGACCGTGGCAGGTCGGGGCCTTCACCCAGTACATCTCGGCGGTGGATGAGACCGGCTTCCTCGATGCGGCCGGAAATCCCTGGGAGGTCGCCAGCCAGATCACTGGTAACCTCTATGGCCAGTATGAGTGGGACGAGAACGCTGGCTTTGCCGCCAATACCCGGCTGCGGGTCGGTGCGCGCAACATCACCAACGAAGGTCCGCCGCTGGCCTCGAGCGGCTATCTGGGCTCGCTCTATCGCCCCTATGGTCGCTACTGGTACGTCAGCCTGACCAAGGAGTTCTGACCCCTGTGATGACGGCCCGCAGCCGAAGCGTCGGCCCGCTGATCGCCCTCGCGGCGGCGGCGGGCCTCGCTGCTGCCTCGCCTGCCTGGAGCCAGGCGGCGGCAACTCGCTCCGAAACCTGTCCGGCAAGCCTGCCCGAAGGCACGCGCTGCTGGTCGGGTCGGGCCGAGAGCGGGGCCTGGTGGTGGTACGCCCGTCCGGCGGAGTGGAATGGTCGGCTGATCCTTCACGCTCACGGAGGGCCGCGACTGGGAGACCCGGAACGGGCCGAAACCGGGGAAGATCTCGACCGCTTCGCCATGATGGTGGCCGAGGGCTATGCTTGGGCGGGGTCGACCTACCGGCGCGGTGGCTATGGCGTGCGCATGGCGGCCGAGGACACCGACCAGCTTCGACAGATTGTCTGGGATCGTTGGGGCCGGCCGGAGCGGACCCTGCTGCACGGCCAGTCCTGGGGCGGCAATGTTGCGGCCAAGGCGGCCGAGCTGTACGCGGTCGCGACCGATGGGAGCCGCAACTATGACGGCGTGCTTCTGACCAGCGGGGTGTTGGCCGGCGGGACCCGGGCCTATGGCTTTCGAGCCGATCTGAGGGCGGTCTACCAGTTCTACTGCCGCAACCATCCGCGTCCGGATGAGGTCCAGTACCCGCTGTGGCAAGGCTTGCCGCAGGGCGCGACCATGCCCCGATCTGAGATTGCCGCCCGGGTGAGTGAGTGCACCGGCGTCGGTCGACCGGTGGAAGAGCGCACGCCCGAGCAGACCGCGCGTCTTCGCAACATCCTCTCGGTCACGGGCCTGGAGGAGGATCATCTGGTCGCGCACCTGGCCTGGGCGACGAACCTGTTTCAGGACCTCGTCTGGAACCGGCTGGGCGGACGCAATCCGTTCGACAACACAGGCCGCACCTATCGCGGCTCCGACGATGACCGCGCGCTGAACGAGGGCGTCGAGCGGTTTGCGGCCGATCCCGATGCGCTTGCGGCCCTGGCCTACGACAGCGACCTGAGCGGCGACATCGTCCTGCCGACCGTCACGATCCACGCTCGCTATGATCCGACGGCCTTCGTCGAGCATTCGGCGATGTATGCCAACACGGTCGCCGGGGCCGGACGTTCAGACCTTCTGGTCCAGACCTTCACGACCGAGACTGAACACAGCCGGCTGTCTGCACCCCAGTACGTCGCCTTGCTGGAGTCCCTGGAGGCCTGGATCGAGACCGGTGAAAGGCCGACGCCCGCAGGAATCGCTGCCGCGTGCGAGGCGCTGGCCCCCCGGATGGGCGAACCGTGCCTTTTCGATCCGGAGTTTTACCCCGAACCCTGACGGGATCGGCCAGGCCAAGGCCTTACCGGTCGTATCAGATCGCCTTGGCGTGCCTCGGCTCTTCAGCGATCGGGGCGGTGTCGAAGGCTGCGCAGACGAGCCGGACGAAGGGCTGACCCAGCGACGTGACGGCGATCGCCCCTCCGTCGACGATCACCAGGCCGTCGTCGACCAGCGGCTGGAGCGCGGACAGGGCGGAGGCGAAGCGGTCGGGCTCGGGGCCATGGCGGCGTTCGACAGCAGGCAGGTAGACGGCGAAGTCGCACATCAGCCGTTCGATGATCTCGGCTCGACGCCGGTCATCGGCGGACATGGTGATCCCGCGCGCGATGGGCAGTCGGCCCGCTGCGACTGCCGATCGCCACTCCCGCTCGACCGTGTGATTCTGCGCATAGCCCTGAGGCGTTCGCGAGATGGACGAGGCACCCAGCCCGATCAGGGTCGCCGGATCGGTGGTGTAACCCTGGAAGGAGCGACGCACCCGACCGTTGCGGGCCGCGACCGCGAGGCTGTCATCGGGCAGGGCGAAATGGTCCAGACCGATGGCCTCGTAACCGGCCTGCACCAGCAACTCCGCCGCCGCCTGGCTCTGGTCGAAGCGCTCCGACGTGCCGGGCAGTTCCGCGGTATCGATCAGACGTTGATGCGGTTTCATCCAGGGGACATGCGCATAGCCGAACAGGGCGATGCGATCCGGTCGAAGCGTCAGGATCTGGTCCAGGGTCGACAGGACCTGGGACCGTCCCTGACGGGGCAGGCCATACATCAGGTCCAGATTGACGGAGGGGACGCCGGCCCGCCTTAGCCAGCCGACCGCCCGTTCGACGACCTCGAAGGGTTCGATGCGGTTGACCGCCTGCTGGACCTCCGGCGACAGATCCTGGACGCCCAGGCTGGCGCGGGTCAGTCCCAGCTCCGCCGCGCGCTCGACCCAGCCTGACGTGAGAACAGCCGGGTCCAGCTCGGCCGCGAAGGCCATGTTTTCATCCGGTTGGAACAGCTGCTTAAGGCCTGACACCAGGCGCGACAGCAGATCCGGCGACAGGCTGTTGGGGGTTCCGCCCCCGAGGTGGAGGCTGACGGGGCGCAGCGGGCGACCCAGCGCCTCGGCCACCCCCTCCGCTTCCTTGAGCAGCAGGTCGACGTAGCTCGCCATCACATCGAGACGGTTCACCGCGCGGGTGTTGCATCCGCAGTACCAGCACAGCCGCTTGCAGAACGGGATGTGGGCATACAGCCCGACCGGCTCGTCCTCCGGCAGGACCCGCAGCCAGTCCGCCCAGGTCTCGGGCCCGACGGCAGGGGTGAATTGGGCCGCCGTCGGGTAGCTGGTGTAGCGCGGCGCGCTGACGTCGTAGCGGCGAAGGAGCCTCTGGCGACGCACGGCCATCAGCGTCTCAGCGCAGGCGGACATCGGCGTCTTGCTCGGGCAGGGACAGGCCGGCGTCGCCGTCTTCGGCCAGGTGGAACTCATGCCACATGCCGTTCAGCACACCGAAGGCAACCGCGAGGCCGAGCCCCAGGATCCAGGCGAAATACCACATGATGCGTCTCCGGTTCGGGGCTCAATACAGGTCAGGATTGGTGGACAGCGCTGCTGTGGAGGTGCGGCCCCACAGCACGCGGTAGACCCAGGCGGTGTAGGCCAGCACGATCGGCAGGAAGACGATGGTGCAGACCAGCATGATGAAAAGCGTCGTGTGGCTGGAGGAGGCGTTCCACACCGTCAGGCTGGAGGCCGGGTCGATCGAGCTGGGCAGGATGAAGGGGAACATCGACACCCCGACCGTCGAGATGATCCCGACCGCCGACAGGGAGGAGCCAGCCAGAGCCAGGGGATGCCCCTTGCCCACCAACCCGAGCAGGGCGAGCAGCGCACCGGCGATGCCGAGAACCGGCGCGATCAGCAGCCAGGGATAGGTGGCGTAGTTGTTCAACCAGGCACCGGCTGACGCCTCGGCGGTCATTCGCAGGGGATTGGACGGACCGGCCATGTCGGCGGTGCCCGTCAGGGCATAGCCCACCCCGCCCCATGCAACATAAGCCCCGCCGGCCGCGAACAGGACCAGGCTGAGAAGAGCGGCGATCATTCCGAAGCGGCGGGCGCGGTCATGCACCGGACCCCGTTCGACCTTGACCCCCAGCCAGGCTGCTCCGTGCAGGACCAGCATGGCCACCGACAACAGGCCGCAGATCAGGCTGAACGGCGTGAACAGGCCCAGCAGCGTGCCTTCGTAAGTGGACCGCAGGTCGCTGTCGAAGCGGAAGGGCGCGCCGAGAAGCACATTGCCAACCGCCACGCCGAACACCAGCGCTGGAACGAAACCGCCGACGAACAGGGCCCAGTCCCAGGCCGAACGCCAGCGCGGATCGGGTCGCTTGGACCGGTACTTGAAGGCGACCGGCCGCAGGATCAGCGCCGACAGAACCAGGAACATCGCCAGATAGAAGCCGGAGAAGCTGACGGCGTAGACCAGGGGCCAGGCGGCGAAGATGGCCCCGCCGCCGAGGATGAACCACACCTGGTTGCCTTCCCACGTCGGGCCAACGGTGTTGATGGCGACGCGGCGTTCGGCGTCCGTCCGGGCCACGAAGGGCAGGAGGGCACCGACGCCCAGATCGAAGCCGTCGGTCAGGGCGAAACCGATCAGCAGCACGCCAAGCAGGCCCCACCAGATCAGGCGAAGGGTTGGATAGTCGAGAGGCAGTTCCATGTCCGGAAATCCTTGCGATGGCTCAGGCGACGGCGGGCTGGGTGCCCGTCGCACGGGGTTCGGGGGCACCGGGGGCAGGGCGATCGGCGAACTCTTCCTGTTCGGCGAAGGGGCCGCGCTTGATCGTCTTCAGGATCAGCCCGACCTCGATGACGGCAAGCGCGCCATAAAGGACGGTGAAGCCGATGATCGTCGCCCACAGCTCGGGCACGGTCAGGCTGGAAGCCCCCAGGAAGGTCGGAAGCACGCCGTCCACCGACCAGGGCTGGCGACCGACCTCGGCCACGATCCACCCCAACTCCGCCGCGATCCACGGCAGGGGCATGGCGAGAAGGGCGACCCACAGGAACCACCGGGTCTCATGCTGCCGTCGGGTCGCCAGGATGAAGGCGGTCGCGAACAGGGCGATCATGAGGAAGCCGACGCCCGCCATGATCCGGAACGTCCAGAACATGACCGGGACGTTGGGCACCGTGCTCCAGGCGGCCAGACGGATCTGTTCCGGCGTGGCGAGGCGCGGATCGGCGACATACTGCTTCAGCAGCAGGCCATAGCCGAGGTCGCGGCGGTGAGCCTCGAAGGTTCCGCGGTTGACGGCGTCGACCGGGTCGGCCTTGACCTTCTCCAGGGCGTCGTAGGCGATGACGCCGGACTCAATGCGGTCTTCGGCGACAGCGACGAGCTCCAGGATGCCCTCGACCTGACCATCCAGGCTACGCGTCGACATCAGGCCGAGCACCCAGGGGATGTGAATGGCGTAGTCGGTGCGGCGGGTTTCCATGTTCGGGAAACCGATGGCGGTCAGGGCGGCGGGAGCCTCTTCGGTTCGCCACATGGCCTCGATGGAAGCCAGCTTCATTTTCTGGTTGTCGGTCAGGGCGTAGCCGCTCTCGTCGCCCAGCACGACGACTGACAGGGCGCTGGCCAGTCCGAAGGCGGCGGCGACCGTCATCGACCGCTGGGCGAAGGCGCGATGGCGGCCCTTCAGCAGGTAGAAGGCCGAGACGCCCAGCACGAAGGCAGAGGCGATGACGTAGCCTGCGCTGACGGTATGGACGAACTTGGCCTGGGCGACCGGGTTGAAGATGACGGCCATGAAGTCCGTCACCTCCATACGCATCGTGTCCGGATTGAAGGAGGCACCGACCGGGTTCTGCATCCAGCCGTTGGCGACGAGGATCCAGAGCGCCGACAGATTGGTGCCCAGCGCCACCATGAAGGTCACGAACAGGTGGCCGACGCGGCTGAGCTTGTCCCATCCGAAGAACATCAGGCCGACGAAGGTCGCCTCCAGGAAGAAGGCCATCAGGCCCTCAATGGCCAGCGGGGCCCCGAAGATGTCGCCGACGTACTGGCTGTAGTAGGCCCAGTTCATTCCGAACTGGAACTCCATGGTGATGCCGGTCGCGACGCCGAGCACGAAGTTGATGCCGAACAGCGTTGCCCAGAAGCGGGTGATCGTTCGCCAGATCGGCCGACGGGTCATGACATAGATCGACTCCATGATGACCAGCAGGAACGACAGCCCCAGCGTCAGGGGCACGAACAGAAAGTGGTAGAGGGCCGTCAGCGCGAACTGCAGCCGGGATAGGTCGACGACCGCAAGGTCGATCATGGCGAGAGACTCCGCTTCGTCGGCCCCCGTGACCGACGCCCCGACCTAGGCCGGCCCACCGTGCCTCGCCTTGATCTCGATCAAAGCCGCGACAGGCTGTTCTGGTTAGGTCAGCGCATGACCCTTGCCGTCCTTGATCCCGACGAACCCGATTTCAGCGCGCCAGCGTGGCTGAAGGCGCAGCTGAGGGCCTTCGCGCCCGGCATTCGTCCGGCCGTCCTTCTGACGGTTCTGGATGTGGTGCCCGCCATCGGCTTTGCGGCCGGGTTGGCGCTCGCCGTCGCATCGCTCGGTGAAGGCCTGTACCAGGCCTCCTTCGGGCTTGGGCTGGCCGTGATCAGTCTGGTGGCGAGAGCCGGCCTCGCTGCGTTCGCAACGCGCGTGGGGGCCCGGGCCGGTCAGCAGGTAAAGTCGGCCACCCGGCGGACGGCGGTGGCCAGCCTGTTTCAGGGCAATCTGTCCGGATCGGGGACCCTCACGGCCGCCGTCGAGGGGGCCGAAACCCTGGATGGCTACGTCTCTCGCTTTACGACGGCCCGCGTGGCGGCGACGGTTTCGCCGCTGATCGCGATCGCAGCCTGTGCTGTGGCGAGCCCGGTGGCGGCGGGGATACTGCTGGCCACCTTGATCCCCTTCACCGTGGGCATGGCCCTCGCGGGCGTGGCCGCCGCGACCGAGAGCCAGCGACAGTTCTCCGCGCTGGATCAGCTGGCGTCCCGCTACCTTGACCGCGTCCGGGCCTTGCCGGTCATCCTCGCCTTCCAGGCTGAAGCCTCGACCGAGGCACTGCTGGCGAGGGACAGCGAGCGGCTGGCCCAAAAGACGTCCGGCGTGCTGAGGGTCGCATTCCTGTCGTCCGCCGTGATGGAGTTTTTCGCGGCCCTGTCGGTGGCTCTGGTCGCGGTCTACTGCGGTTTTGCACTTCTGGGCCTGCTGCCGTTTCCGGTTCCCGAGACGATCGATCTGCCCCGCGCCCTGTTCGTGCTGGCGCTCGCACCGGAGGTCTATGCTCCTGTCCGGAGACTGGCCGCCGCCTATCATGAACGCCAGGCGGCCGAGGCTGCGGCTCCGGCGTTGGCGGGCGCGGAAAGCCAGCCGCGTGCGGGTCAGCGTCGTCGTCTCGTGGCGCCGCCCAGAGTGCGCTTCGAAGCGATCGACATCCGCTATCCCGGCGGAGAGTTCGCGATCCGGAACTTCGGCCTGACGATCGATGCGGGTCAGACCGTGGCGCTGGTGGGTCCAAGTGGCGTGGGCAAGACCAGCCTGCTGCATCTGCTGCTTGGGCTGGCTCCGTTGACGGCCGGAGAGGTGTGGATCGACGACAGCGCTATGTCCGAAGATGGCGATCTGGCCGGTGCCGTCGCCTGGGCGGGCCAGCATCCGTTCGTTTCCCCCGGCTCGATGGGGCACAACATCGCGCTTGCGCGTCCCTGCGCCACCCAACGCGAAGTCATGGCCGCCGCGGCCAGGGCCGGTCTGTTCGGCGACATTGAGCGGCCGATCGACGAGCGGGGCGGTGGGCTCTCGGGCGGCGAGCGGCGTCGGCTGGGGCTGGCGCGGGCCCTGCTGTCGGACGCGCCCCTGGTGCTGCTGGACGAGCCGACGGCCAACCTCGATGCGGCATCGGAGATCGCGCTCCTGCCGGTCCTCAAGCACCTGACGCGGGGCCGGACCGCCCTCATCGCCACCCATTCTGACCGTGTCGCCCGTCTGGCCGACCGGATCGTGCACCTGTGAGATCGCTCATGACGCCGCTGGATCATCTGATCGCCAGTCAGATGGGGGAACAGAGCCGCCGTCTCGCGCTGGCGGCCCTTGCTGCGGCCGGCGTAGGGGCGGGGGCTGTCGTTCTGCTGGGCCTGTCCGGCTGGTTCATTACCGGGGCCGCCCTGGCGGGTGCCGCCGGCCTGGTGGCGGCCCACGCCTTCAACGTCTTGTTGCCCAGCGCCATGATCCGGCTTCTGGCGATCGTTCGTACAGCCGCCCGCTACGGGGAGCGGGTGTCGAGCCATGAGGCCGCCATTCAGGCCCTTGCCCGCCTCCGACCCAGGCTGTTCAGGGGCCTGGCTTCGGGACCGCCCGCCCGCGCTCTGGCACTCGGCAGCGGCGAAGCCTCTTCGCGGTTCATACAGGACGTCGATGCGCTCCAGACCCTGTTCATCCGCCGCTCCGCGCCGTGGATGGCGGGCGCGGGTGCAGTCGCAGCGCTTTCGCTGACGGCCCTGGCCAGTCCATGGGCGGCGGTTGCCGTCGCGGTCGGCCTCGGAGCGAGCGTGCTGGCGTCGCACCGGATGGCGCGCAGCCTGGGACCGGTCGGTCGGCGTCGGCTGGCCGCCATGGGAGGCTTCAAGAACAGGATCGCCGCGCATCAGGCTTCGGCGGCCGAGCTTCGGGCCTACGGCCTGGAGACCTGGGCAATCAGCGATGTGATGCGGCGCGCTGATCATCATGATGGATTGAAGATCGAGATTGAAACGACGGCGGCCCGGCTTGGCCTGGTCCAGGCGGGCATCATCGCAGCCGTGGTCATCGGCGTCGCCATCGCAGCGCGAGGTGCCGAACTGCCCCTGGCCGCGCTTGCGATCCTTTCGGCGGTGATGGGGCTCGACGCCACGGCCGGTCTGTCGGTGGCCGCGCGGGATCGGGGAGAAGCCGAAGCGGCAAGGACGCGGTTGTCGCCCCTGATTGTCGAAGATGTGCAGCCCGTTGCAGCCCCGGACGCTGCTCTTTCGCTTCGGTTCGGGGTCGACCAGACGCTGGTCGCCGGACAGCGTCTGGGGATCACCGGTCCGTCAGGTGGCGGCAAGACGACGGCCATCGAGCGCCTGATGGGACTTCGCGGATCGTCCCGGCCCGATCCTGCTCATCGCTCCCGCTTCGCCTATGCCGCCCAGCAGGTTCAGCTGCTCGACGGGTCGATCCGCGAAAACCTGCTTCTGGCGGCGCAGACGGCAACCGAGGCCGAGCTCTGGCGCGCTCTCGATGACGCCGATCTGGGCGACAGGATCCGCGCCGCACCTCACGGCCTCGACACGCGGGTAGGGCATGACGGCATGCGGCTGAGCGGCGGGGAGCGGCGGCGCCTGACCCTCGCGCGAGCCTATCTGAGAGACGCGCCCTGGCTGGTTCTCGACGAACCGACTGAAGGCCTGGACGCCGCCACCGAGCGACGGGTCGTCGAACGCCTGGCCCTGCGGCTGGATCGAACGGGCCAGGGGCTGATCCTGGTCAGTCACCGTCCCGAGCCGCTTGCGATGTGTGATCGGTGGCTGACGATCGATGGCCGGACGGCCGCTGGAGCAGTGCGGGTGGCTCCGGCAACGGCGTTGGTCAGGTCTCTCCGTCCGCGAGCGCCGAGAGCCGTTGCGGCTGCTCGATCCGAAGCTCGCTTAGCGAGAGCAGACGAATGACCCCGTCGGTCTTGAGCCTGGTCATGACCCGACTGACGGTCTCGATGGTGAGGCCAAGATAATCCGCCATCTCGCCCCGGGTCATGGGCAGGCGCACCGATCCGTTCGAGGGTGGGCGCATGCGGTCGGCGGTGGCGGTGTCCCGCAGGAAGCTGGCGACCCGCTCCAGCGCCGTCTTGCGACCGAGCAGAAGCATCTGGGCCTGTGCCGCGGCCAGTTCATGGTTCGCGCGCTCAAACAGGATCGATTCGAGGGCCGGGGTCTCATGGATCAGCGCCCGATACTCGGATTTTCTGAAGCGGCAGACCGATCCGGGCTCCATGGCCTCGGCAGAGAAGGTGTAACGTTCACCTGTGGCCAGGCCGAGGAAGTCACCCGCGTAGAGAAAGCCGGTGATCTGGCGACGCCCGTCCGGCAGCAGCTTGTAGACCCGGACCGATCCGCCCGTGATGTTGAAGACGTGGTTGGCCGGGTCGCCCTCGCGCAGGAGAACGTCTCCGGCCGCAAGGGTCATGCGCTCGGCGAGCAGGTCCAATCGCACCAGCTCGGTGTCATCAAGACTGGCACAGACGCTGTAGGCGCGCGCGCCGCAACGGGCACAGGTGTCGAGCCGGCGTCGCCCGGCGCATCCATCCGGCAGGGTTTTGAGTTCGAGCATCGCGGTGGCGGATCCTTCGCCACAAGGATAGTCATGCTCCGCCCGCCACGCCAAGGGATTGATCAGGATCAAGGCGACCTTGCCGGTTCGCGGGCATGACGCCCTCATGGCGGACTTTCGGATCACCACGCTTTCGGAAGCTGAGGCCGATGAGGCCCTGGTTCTTGCGCGGCTGGACGACCCCTTGATCGAGACGCACGTCTGGCGCCGAACGGTCCTGTCGCAGTCCGGTGAGCATGTGGTGGTCGCGCGGCGGGCTGTCGGTCCGCTTGTCGGGTTGGCTCGCTACCGGCTGGACGGAGATGGCGGGCCGCGCCCCGTGTTTCATCTGCTTCAGCTGATCGCCGTCGATGTGCTGCGTCCGGCCTACGTCGCCTCAGCGCTGATGAGCGAGATGCTCTGGCGCGCTCGGGAACATCACTGCGAAACCTTTCGGGTGGAAACGCCGCTGCCGCAGGGCGTCGAACCCATGGCGCTCGCCCTGGCCTCCGGCGTGTGTCGCCTTCACAGTCTGTTTTGAGGCTTGATCTCGATCAATGCGCCGAGTGTCTCTGTGCGGTTCTGTAGCTCCTGCACATTTGGAGCTGAAACCATGCCTGCTGAAGCTTTTCCCGTCGTCGCCCTCGTGATCGCTGTTTTCGCCACCTTCATGGTGGTGGTCGGCGGCGTGTCGATCTGGAGCAATCTGGACGATGGGCCCCGTCAGCGCTGAGGCCCTCCCTCGCCGAACGGCAAGCTTTCCAGATAAGCGATGATGTCGGCCGTATCCTCCGCCGAGAAGGTGAACTCCGGCATGTCCGGATGGGCGGTGACGATGCCCTCGGCGAGCGCCTCCTCCAGATCACGCACCGGGTAGCGATCGCTCAGCGTCCGGAACGGCGGCGCGCCCCTGTGCGGACTCTGCTCGGCCAGGCCGATGGCATGACAGCTGCTGCAGTGGGTCATGACCAGGCTCTGGCCGTGTCGGATGGACGGCGGCCCTTCGGGATCCTGATAACCCCCGCTCGGTAAAGCCGCGCAGGCCCCTGTGGTCAGGGCGATGATGGCGAGTTCTTTCAGCATGGCGGTCTCCTTGTTTGCCTCAGTGGGCCAGCAACAGGCAGATCGAACTCTCCTGCACCAGGTCTCGGGTCACGCCGCCCAGCATCCATTCCTGAAGACGCGTATGCCCATAGCCTCCGGCCACGATCAGGCCGCAGCCATGCGTCGCCGCCTCCTGAAGAAGGTGCCTGCCGACCGTCGCATGCATCAGACTGTCGTCGACAATGCTTGCAACGATACCGTGCTTGGCGAGGTAGTCCGCCAGTTCGGCCAACTCCTCGGAGCCTTGGTCAGGCTCGTCCTCTGATCGAATTGTGACGACGGTGACGCCGCTGGCCAGCCGGAGCAACGGCATCGCTGCAGCGAGTGCACGCCGAGCTTCCTTTCCGTCTCTCCAGGCAATCAGGGCATGCTCGCCGATCGGGCTGCGCGACGGCTCCGGGGGGATCATCAAGACCGGACGACCGGACCCGATCAGCACCTCGGTTGGATCCGGTGCTCCATAGGGCGCGCGTTCATTGCGGATGCCCAGAACGATCAAATCGGCGAACCGCGCCTGTCGAATGCAGAACGCGGTCGGGTCTCCGTGGGCCTGAATCCAGCGCGAAACGATGTCTGGACCGGACAGATGAAGCGTGAAGGCCGTGTGGGCCTGCATCAACTCGAAGTCTGCCGCCTCGCGATAAGCCGTCAGCAGGTCTGCTGAAAGCCCGCCGCCAAGCTCCGCGCCCAAGGGTGATGGAGGATGGCTGGCGGCGGCCAGTCCGATGACACTCGACCGTGTCGCGATCGCCAGCTCTCGGCAGAACTCCAGCCGTGTTTGGCCCGCAGGGCCATCATCGACGGCGACCAGAACCTGAGCATAATCCATCGCGGACCTCCTTGAGGTCACAACACATCGGTGGATCAGAAGATGCATTGATCGAGATCAACCGGGTGCAGCCACCAATCTCGGTCCGTTCAACCGCGAGGGCATTTCGTCGGCGCCCCAGGCGGATGCTTCATGAGACGGAAAGAGCGAAAGATCCTCGATCTGGCGTTGACGCGGCACCCACCAAACCCCATTAACGCCCGCTCCACGGGTCCGGGCCCCTCTGGCAGCCGAGGCGTCGGCTGTGATGTCGGATCCCCGCATGGACGGCGCAACGCGGCGCTTCTTACAAAACTTGGGGGTGCGGGATGCTTGAATCCCTTCCATTTCTTGCTGCGACCTATGCTGGTCAGCCCATCTGGCTCTGGATCGCGTTCCTGAGCTTCATCGGACTGCTGCTCTGGCTGGATCTGGGAGTCGTCAACAACAAGGACGGCGTGGTGTCGGCGAAGAAGTCGGCGGCCATGTGGGCCTCGTTCGCCTCGATCGCCATCGCGTTCGGAGCTTACGTCTACTTCGTTTACGAGCCCGATCCTCAGTACTACATGAGCCCCGACAACCTGAATCAGCAGGCTGTCTTGCAGTATTTTACAGGCTATCTGCTGGAAACAGCGCTTGCCTTCGACAATATCTTTGTCATCGGCATGATTTTCACGTTCTTCGCCGTGCCGCGTGAGTATCAGCACCGCGTCCTGTTCTGGGGAATCATCGGTGCGATCGTGTTTCGCGCGATCTTTATCTCACTCGGCTCGGCCGTTGTGAACGAGTTCACCTGGGTTCTCTTCATCTTCGCTGCCTTCCTGATCTTCACGGGCTGGAGGATGATTTTCGGCGGCGATCACGAGATGGATCTGAACAAGAACCCCGTTCTGAAGTTCCTCAGGAAGCGGGTTCGGATCACCGACACCATCGAAAACCACAACTTCTTCGTCAAGAAGCCGGACCCCAAGGGTTCGGGTCGTCTGGTCCTGTTCGCCACGCCGCTGTTCCTGGCTCTGGTGATGGTCGAGGTGGTCGACGTGATCTTCGCGGTCGACTCGGTGCCTGCGATCTTCGCGGTCACAAAGGACCCGTTCATCGTCTACACGTCCAACATCTTTGCGATCCTCGGCCTGCGCTCGATGTACTTCATGCTGGCTGAAGCCGTCGCCCGCTTCAAATACCTGAAGTACGGCCTGTCGCTGGTGCTGGTCCTGATCGGGGCCAAGATCATCTGGAACTTCGGGCTGTACAAGGCCTGGAAGGACATGACCGGGGAAGCCCTCGTCCCTTACCTCGAGCCTCAGTGGTCGCTCCTGGCCACGCTCGTGCTGATCGGTGGGTCGATGCTGTACTCGTGGATCAAGACCCGCGACGAAGCCACCAAGGCGGAGTGACAAGAAGGCAGCCGACCTGGGCGACCAGGTCGGCTGATGCCTTGAACGCTTCCTCCCGTCGTTCTCGATGTCCTGAAACGGATGCGGTGGTCGCTGGCGAGACTGTCCGGATTGCCTGAACCAGGGCCTTCATTGGCCTGCTCGGACGTGCGAGCTTGGTGGGCCTGCTCGAGTGCGTTCGGGACGCTTGCCAGCCACAAGCTGCAATCGTGGACCGGCACGGGTCGAGGGGGTATGTCGCCGATGGTGAAGATGGCCGGATCAGACGTCCGGGCTACCTCGTCCACATGACCGCCGGTGCCGACGAGTGCACCATGTTCAGCGACTGAAAACGCTGACCCGCGAGCCCCTTCTCGGGGCCGTTGCACCGGGCCTCACATGGCGACAACGCGGCAGGTGCGCTGCAAGACATGGTTCTCCAAGCTGGTCGATCTCCAGTTCGTCGCTTGTTTGAGAAGACACAAACGCCGGGGGATTCAGGACGCTGGCGGAGGCGGGCCGATGATGCGCATCGGCGAAGGTCTGTCGGCCTCGGTCAACGGGCGGCAGGCTTGGCCGGCCAGGACACTTCCGAGCACCTCGCCCATCAGTTCGGCGGCTGGCGGATCGTAGTTGGCGAGCACGACGACGGCAGCGTCTCTTTCAGGAAAGATCATGAAATACGCGTTCGCACCTGGGCGGCCTCCGCCTTGTCCAATCCGCCAGACATCGCCGCTGCGGGGGAAGACTGCCGCCTTAGCAGCGTCTGAAATGAACTGGTTGCCGGCGAGCGCGCGAGCCAGTTTGATCAGGTCCTCGGCTGTGCTGATCCCATCCCCCGCCGCTGTGGCAGGCAAGTCTGGAAAGCCGCGCATCGGGGCCGGGTCGGTCCTTGGAGGCTGACCGGGACCCGCCAACCGGGTCATCGGCTCAGCGGTGTCAGTGGTCGCCTCGAAGCGGGTGCGGGTCATTCCAAGAGGGCGCAGGATCTCGGTTTCAACGAACCCGGCATAGCTGTTGCCTGAAACCGCTTCGATGATCGCGCCCAGCACGAAGTAGCCGCCATTCGAATACAGCGCCCGAGCGCCCGGTGCGAACGCAAGCGGCTCACCAAGGACGATCGGCATAAGATCGCGATGACTGCGAGCTACCAGAAGAGCATCCACGAGGTCGGGCCGCATCAATGTCGCCGAGAAAACTCCAGCGCGATGCTGAAGCAGTTGCGCGACGGTGATGCTGCGAAACTCCGGGGGCAGGTCCGGCAGATAGTCAGAGATCGGCGCATCAAGCTGGACACGGCCCTGGTCAATCAGCCGTGCGATCGCAACCTGGGTGAACACCTTGCTGACAGAGCCAAGCCGGTAACGCTGGTCGGCCGCCGGCGATGAAACGCCATCAATCGTACCCGAACCGCGTGTGAAGACAGCATTACCCTCTGCTGCCGCAGCGATCCCGGCGAACGGCGTGGCTGCGGTCTGAGCAGTGAAACAGGCCGGGAGCGCCGCCAGCGCCTCGCCGCGCGGGATTGGTGATGCCGCGATCGAAGTCATGCTGGATGTCGCCCAGACAAGGGCACTGAACGCGCCGCAGCTGAGGATCGTGCTGCATTTTACCATAGTGGACTCATTCCCTCTTGTTGTGGCGATGCGTTAGCCGGACAGCTACTCCTCATGAAAGATCAGAAACTGAGTAGGCAGATGATCACCGATCCGCGCCTTGCGACGGTGTTCACCAACCCCAATCAACGGCGCATCCTGATGTGGTTCACCGGCGGGGCCCGGTCAGCGGGCGAGGGCGCTGCTGCGCTTGGCATGGACCTCAGGCGGCTTCACTATCACCTTGGCCGGATGAAGAGCCTTGGGCTGCTCAGTGAGGTCGGCCATCGACGACGCCCGGGTCGTCCGATCAAGCTCTACCGCGCGGTAGCCGACAGCTTCTTCATTCCGAATGAGGCCCTGGCGAAGGGTTTCGGCGAAGATCTAGCAACAGAGCTCCGTGTGAGCCTTGCTGAACGCTCTAATCGCGACACGGGCGGCATTCTGTTCAGGGCCACGACGACTGGCTCAATACGTGGTCGCATTGTTCGAAGCAGAGGCAAGTCCGGTGGTGCCTTCGAGGCCTGGCGTATCCTGCGGCTCTCAGGACATGACCTGGGTGAACTCCAGCAAGAGCTGAACGCGGTCCTGAACAAATTCCAGAGACGGAGTGTCGCGAATGGTCAGATCTTCCTGGTCCATGCCGCCGCCGCGCCCCGTTTGAACGGTTTGCAAGCGGTCGACAATTCTGACTGACGGCAGGCGCGGGATACAGGCCGGTCGCCTTCCGTACAGCCTGCCGCCATCAACAAGGCGGCCGATCCGTCAGCAGCCGTCCGCTGAGGGCGATATGCGGCGGCTCCAGTCGATCCAAAGAGCGGGTGGCCGTTCCGTTGCTTCCTGGAGAGCTGTCGCCGGTTCACAGAATTGAGGGTCCAGAAGGCTGGCGAGTTGGAGCGTGTTGACGGCACCGACTCGGTCCCAGGCACCCTCGTAGCCGGGCTGGCCAACCCGGGCCCGGTCGGCGTCAAACTTGATGCGGGAGTTGACGAACTCCTGGTGAGACCGCTCGCCCGCCGCATAGGGCAGCAGCCAGGTAACGGCTTCCCTGGCACCGGCCCCTGAGGCGTTGCGCCAGCTGAACCAGTCCTCGCCATGGCGATGGGCGGCGACAGCAGCGGTCATCAGCGGATCCAGATTGTAGGTCACGTAGTGGATCGCATCGCGCTCATGAAAGTCGTGAACGGACCCGTCGGCCAGAATGTTCGCTGTCACATGCCGGCGATAGGCCGCTCGCGCCCGCTCGATCAGGACGGGATCGCCTGTCCGGAAGGCAGAAAGGGTGGCGAGCTTGATCCGGTGGCTCTGCCAGTTTGTGATGGCGTTGATCGGCGTGCCGTCCATCTCGGCGAGATAGCCCGAGGACAGCCTGCGCCAGAACGCGTCGATACGCGTCCTCGCCTCTGCGGACAGGGTATCGTCGATAAGGTCGGTTGCCATGATGAGAGTGTCGAATGCAGTCTCGTCGATCGGGTTGAAGGACCAGCGATAGGTCCCGGCCCAGGCCAGCAGGTAAACCTGTGCGCGCTCCGCATAGGCGCGGTCGCCGGTCAGCCGATAGGCGAGCGCCAACGACAGAATGATCGGAAAATCCTCGCGTGCCCGGCTGCTGATTTCGCGGATTCCACGTCCTGGCAGAGTGCCCTCGGTATGGATCACCGGGATCGCTCCTGGAGGCCGGCCAAGGCCAAGCTGGGCGCGTTCCAGAACGGCTACGGCCTCCGGAGCCTGCGCGAGGCGGGTCCAGGCGTCCGATGCCGTTGGGCCGAACATGGCGTAGGGGCGAGCCGCCTGCACCGCTTCAGTCGACGGCTCGACCTGAGGTTGGCTGGGGGCCTGTGCCGCCGCTTCGCCGCCGAAGGCCGCCAGAAGCATGCTCAGCGTCAAAGTCAGTCCGATCAGCCCCGCCCGACGTTCCGAAGAGGTCATTGGCCTGCCTACCATCGCCGTTCCGCCAACTGGCCCGCCGCCAGGAAAAGGGCTCCACGTGCGGCGTCGTCAGCCGTCCAGATCTGCTGAACTGTGGAACCAGCCAGGGCGTCCCAACCGCCGAGCGCAGCCGCCTCACCCTCGTTGAAGCTCAGCATTCCCGTGTTGAGGCCCCACGCCAAACCGAAGACGAAGAGAGCCGATGCGGCCGGATCGATAAGCGCGTCGTCGTCGCCAAGGGTTTCTCGCCACCAGCCGTCCTCTGACTGCAACCGGGTGATGGGGCGCGCCATTTCCCGGTAGAGAGCAACGTATTCCAGGCGTGCCGGATCTTCGGCCGGCAGGGCGCCGATCATTCGGGTGAGCGCCGCAAAGGCGGTGGCATTCAAGTGGGCGTCAAAACGGGTCTGCCCCGGCTCGCTTGCGTCCGAACGAAACAGCAGGGCCTCGCGATCGAACCGTGCGTCGGCCATGCTTCGGAAGGCTGGATCGAGCGCCGCGATTCCTTCGAGATCCGCGGCCATCGCATCTGTTCTGCTCCAGAGTTCCGGTCGGCGCAGGATATCTTCCACGAGGCAGTCGGCGTCGAGGCACAAGGTACCCAGCGCGGGCATCGGCGGAGACTGCGCCCCTGTTGTGGTCTGTCCGGGCGCGGCCTGCAGCGGATCGCCGCTTGCTCTGCTGAGGGCGTCGAGGCCTAGCGCCAGCAGCAAATGCCCTGGTCTCTGTTCGTCCAGGTCACGGGTCGCCTGATCACCCTCGGCGAGCGGCCGAACAACTGAAAGAACCCCTTCGCTCCATGGCGTGGCCGTCGCGGTCTGTGGAGTGGCCGATGCAGGGACGGGCAGCACTGTGCAGGCCAGCGCAAGGCTGATGGCGAGGACAGGCCAACGACGTCGCATCCGTTCGATCAATCCGCTCAAGCTTGGTCTCCCAGCGAAATCCGCCATAGGCCAAGCGTTGTCCGGGCAACCACCATCCGCCGGCGGTCCTCGCAAGATCGCCAGCTTCGGCTATGGGAGACTTCAGGAAGGGTACTCACCGGCTCTGGTATCAGAGGGCAAGACGCTCGAAGGCCAGCTTCCGGCGACCGATCTCGTCGATCAACCCTTTGCGGTTCCAGCCGCGCTGGAAGCGCCCGTGCCACCGGCGAGGCGAACGGAAGTCCTTCAGTAGCCAGGGGATTACGCCGGCAAACGCGCCTGACGCTGCGATGGCCTTCAGCGTTTCCTCGTAGAGCCAGACCTGATGCTCCTCCGTCCTGCGGCTTTCGCGCGGACCTCGATGACCGTGCCACGCATCGGCGCCGAACTCCGACATCAGCAGAGGCTTGTCCCAGCTCGTGTCGACGGTGGCCGGGTTGATCTCGGACGGCATGTGCTGGCCGTACCAGCCCTCGTACTGATTCATGGCCACGAGATCGAAGGCGCCACCCAACGCGCCGGCGACCATCAGCAATGCCTTCCGATCCCGTTGTGAAGCTGAGCAGGTCTCCGAGTCTATCACCGTGGGCGGCGCGGATCACAGGTAAGCGCCCCTCTGCCAGGGCACGAACTCGGCGTCGCCGATGCCTAGGAGTTCGGACGCCGAGGGGTCGCCCGACGCCAGCGACAGCAGGCGGTGGAAGATGCGCTCGCCGACGTCGTCCAGGCTTTCGCCTTCCAGAACCGACGAGGCGTCAATGTCGATGTCTTCGGCCATCCAGCCCGCCAGGCGGGCGTTGGAGGCGATCTTCAGGCAGGGCGACGGCTTGGAGCCGAAGACGGAGCCCCGGCCGGTGGTGAAGGCGATCAGGTTGGCTCCGGAGGCGATCTGCCCGGTCGCCGAACAGGGGTCATAGCCGGGACTGTCCATGAAGCTCAGCCCGGGCTTTCTCAGCGGCTGGGCGTAGCCGATTACGTCCTCCAGCGGGGCGGAGCCGGCCTTGGCGACAGCGCCCAGCGACTTCTCAAGGATGGTCGTCAGCCCACCCTTGAGATTTCCCGGCGAGGGATTGTTGTTCAGTTCCATGCCGTTTGCTGAGGCATGGTCGCGCCACCAGGTCAGCCGCGCGATCAGCCGCTCGGCCGTTTCCGCGTCGGCGCGGCGCAGCAGCAGGTGCTCGGCTCCCCAGATCTCCGGGGTTTCGGACAACATCGCCGAGCCCCCTTGGGCGATCAGTCGGTCTACGGCGCGGCCCAGGGCCGGATTGGCCGTGACGCCCGACCACCCATCTGATCCTCCGCACTGCAGCCCGACGACGAGGCCTGACACCGGCGCGGGTTCACGCCGAGCTTCTGCCGCGAGGGTGATCAGTTCCCGGACAATGGCCTTTCCGTCCTCGATGGCCTTGAGCGTCCCGCCGGCCTCCTGAATGGACAGCGAGCGAAGCGCCGGGCCCGTGGCCAGGCCTTCCTTCATGAACCAGTCGGGGATCTGATTGGCCTCGCAGCCCAGGCCGACGATCAGGACAGCGGCGACGTTGGGGTGGCGCGCGTATCCGGCAAGCGTGCGCTGCAACAGCCGGATGTCCTCGCCGTCGGAGGCACCGCCGCACCCGCCGGTATGAGTGTAGGCCACCACATCGTCCACACCTTCAGGCAGTCCATCCGCAGGAAAGGCGACGGCGATCCGTCGAGCGACGGTTGCCGAGCAGTTGACGCTGGTCAGGATAGCGATGGTGTTGCGCGTACCCCATCGGCCATCGCTGCGACGATAGCCTGACCACGCGGCAGTAGCCGCCGAGGCGACAAGGGCGCGGCGGTCTGCGCCGATCTCGGTCGCGCGGTCGGCGTCGCTCATGACGAGGTTGTGGGTGTGGACCCAGTCGCCGGAGCCAATCTCGGCGGAGGCGATCCCGATCACCTGACCGTACTTGCGGACCGGGTGTCCGGCGGCGATCGCCCTGACGGCCACCTTGTGCCCGGCGCTGATGTTCGGACCCTGGTCGGCCAGGGCCACCGCGACATCGTCGTCTGGATGAAGCCTGAGCAGGCTCATGTCTCGCCCTTGGCGACCCACGCCGCAGCGGCGCGCGCGCCGGTCGATGAAAGGCGCGCATAGGCAGCGATCACCGGGGCGGTAAAGCGCGGGTCGGTAGCGAGGCGTTTGGGAAAGACCGTTTCAAGCGAAAGCAGGGCGGCGGCGCGCTCAAGCGTGTCGGGCGTGCGCGCGATCAGGCGGGCCGTCTCCGACGCCAGGGGATCGTCCACGACGTGGGCGGCCCCGGTCTCGTTCGTGCCGTCCTGCCAGCGCATCCAGCCCGCGATGGCGAGGGCGAGAGCGTGGATCGGCAGGCCGCGATCCAGCCGCATGGCCGCGCCGGCCAGCAGCCGCTGGGGCAGTTTCTGGGATCCGTCCATGGCGATCTGATGCGTGCGGTGCTCCAGCGCCGCGTTGGCGAACCTGGCCTTCAAGGCAACCCTGTAGGCCGACAGATCGAGTCCGACAGGCGGATCGAGCGTGGCGACGGCCTCGTCCCAGAGGCAGTCCACGAACGCGGCGAACAATGGCTCGGCGACGACCTCGTGCACGAAACGCAGCCCGGCGAGTCCGCCCAGATAGGCCATGGCCGAATGGGCACCGTTCAGAAGCCGCAGCTTCGCGTCTTCCCATGGCGCGACCGCCGATGTGATCTGGACGCCCAGGCTTTCGAAGTCTGGACGGGGGCCTGCGAAGCGGTCCTCGATCACCCACTGGGTGAAGGGCTCTGTCTTGACCATCCCGTGGTCTTCAACGCCCAGCCGTGCCGCCAGATCGCGGCGATCTTCCAGGGTCGTGGCCGGAACGATGCGGTCGATCATCGTCTGTGGAAAGGCGCACGAGCCTTCGATCCAGTCCGACAATCCCGGATCATGACGACGGGCGAAGGCGAGCACGGCGTCACGGACCCTCGCGCCGTTGTGGGGAAGGTTGTCACAGCTGATCACGGTCAGGGGGCTGAGCCCACGCGCCCTCCGTTCAGCGAGACCCGCAGCGAGAAAGCCGGGTGCGGTCCGTGGAGAGTCCAACGAGGCGAGGTCGGCCGCGACCTCAGGATCCCCCTCAATCAGTGCACCGGAGGTCGGGTCCAGGCGATAGCCCTTTTCGGTGACCGTCAGGGTGATCAGGTGAGTGTCCGGGTCGGCCAGAGCGGAAACCACGCCGGCGGGATTTTCCGGCGCGACCATGACGTCGGTGACCGCGCCAACGACGCGGGTTTGCATGTCACCCCCGTCCCGGACGACCAGGCTGTAGAGACCGTCTTGAGGGTTGAGTTGATCGCGCACGCCCGGTGAGCGCAGCGATACGCCCCGTATGCCCCAGCGCGGGTCGCCACGTGCCAATGCCCTGTCGAAAACATCCGCCTGATGGGCTCGATGGAAGGCCCCGATGCCCAGGTGAACCACGCCGGGCCTGATCTTGGCTCGATTGTACTCGGGCCGGACCACGTCGGCGGGCAGGCCGTCGAGCCTGGCGTCCGACAGCCGCATCAGCCGACGACGCTGGGCAGCCAGAGGGTCACGGCCGGGATGTAGGTCACGGCGAGCAAGGCCAGGACCAAGGCTCCATAGAAGGGCCATATGGTCTTCATGACCTCTTCGATCTTGATCCCTGCGATGGCGCAACCGACGAACTGGACCGTACCGACCGGTGGCGTCACCAGACCGATCCCCTGGTTCAGCATCATGACGATGCCGAACTGTACCGGGCTCATTCCCGCATTCATGGCGATGGGCAGGAAGATCGGCGTCGTGATGATCACCAGAGGCGCCATGTCCATGAAGGTACCGAGCACCAGCAGGATGATGTTGATCATCAGCAGGATGATGATCGGATTGTCGGACACCCAGGCCATTCCTTCCGCCAGCCGGGCGGGTGCCTCGTTCAATGCCAAGAGCCATCCGAAGGCCGCCGCTGTGCCGATGATCAGCATGATCATGGCGGTGGTCTTGACCGCGTTCTGGGCTGCCTCGACGAAGTCGCGCAGGCCGAGCGTCCTATAGACAACGAAGGCGATGACGGCCGTGTATATGACCGCGACCGCCGAGCTTTCAGTCGGCGTGAAGACGCCACCCAACACGCCGCCGAAGATGATGACGGCCGTGAACAGCCCCGGGACCGCCGCGATGGCTGCCCGGCCGAATCCCCCCCAGCCCGGGAAGACGCCTTTGGGATAGCCGCGCCGCACGGCGACGAGCCAGGCCGTGATCGCCAGGATGATGCCAGTCATGACACCAGGCACGATGCCGGCCAGGAACAGCTCCGACACCGAGACCGAGGCCCCACCGCTCACCGCAGCATAGAGGATCAGGTTATGCGACGGAGGCAACAGCACGCCCAGGATGGCCGCGCAGGTCGTCACATTGACCGCATAGTCCGCGTCGTACCCTTCCTTCCTCATCATCGGAATCAGGGTCGACCCCATGGCCGAAACCGAAGCCACGGCCGAACCCGAGATCGAGCAGAACATCATGGTCGCCCCGACGTTCACAGGACCCAGGCCGCCGCGCACATTGCCCAGACACGCCGAAGCCAGCCGCACCAACCGCTCTGCGATTCCCGCCCGAGCCATCAGGTCACCGGCGAAGATGAAGAAGGGAATGGCCATCAGCGAAAAGGTCGAAATGCCCGCAGACATCTGCTGGAAGGCCACCATCGGCGGTACGTCCATCACCAGGAAAGTCAGCAGGCTGGATACGCCCAGTGCCACGGCGACCGGGGCCCTCAGAGCCATCAACACGAACAGCGATACGATCAGGACTGTCAGCGCCATAGCGGTTCCACACGTTCGCCCCGGCTTTCGGCGATCAGATGTTCGATTGCGAAGAAAACCATGAGCCAGCCCGCAATCGGCAGGGGCAGGTAGGCGAAGCCGCGCGACAGGCCCAGCGTCGGGATGTCGTGACTCCAAACCCGCGCGACCAACTCTCCGCCCCAGACGCCCATGGCCGCCCCGAACGCCAGGGTCACGATCATGGCGATGACGCGAACGACCCCATTAGCCCGTTCGGACATGGCACCCTCGCCCAGTTCCAGCGCGATGTGAAAGCCCTCACGGACGCCCACGGCGGCGGCGATCATGACGTACCAGATCAGCAGGACCAGGGCCGCCTGTTCAGCCCAGGCCGGTGAGGCGTTCAGCACATAGCGGGCGAACACCTGCCAACCGATGATTCCCGTCATGGCCAGGAGACCCACGCCCGCAAGCATAAGGGTGGCGCGACTGATCATTCGGGATACGAAGGCCAGGCCGCTCATCCGGGAATCGCCTGTATCTGGGCCACCAGCTCCCGCGCGCGCTCCGAACTCGCGAACCGGTCCCAGACCGGAGCGACCAGGGCCTGGAACGGGGCGACATCGACCTCGTTGATCTGGACACCTTCCGCCGTCACGCGCGCCCGGGCCTCGGTTTCGCGCGCGTCCCACAAACCCCGCATGAAGGGCACCGACTGGCGGGCGCAATCGCGCACCAGCGACCGCTCCTCATTGCTCAGCCGTCGCCAAGTGCGGGCCGACATGACCAGAATCTCGGGCGTCATGACATGGCGCGTCAGGGAGTAGAATCCTGCCACTTCGAAATGTCGGCTGTCCTCATAGGAAGGCCAGTTATTCTCGGCGCCATCGACGACGCCGGTGACCAGTCCCTGATAAACCTCTCCGTACGACATCGGCGTCGGGTCGCCGCCCATCGCCTGGACCATCGCCACGAACAGGTCCGAGCTCTGCACCCGAAGCTTTAGTCCTGCCAGGTCAGAGGGCGTCCGGATCGGCCCGCGCGTGTTGTAGAAGCTGCGCTCGCCGGAATCGTAGAAGGCCAAGCCAATCAGACCATGGGGCTCCAGGCTGTCCAGAATTGCACGCCCGGGCACGCCGTCCAGCGCCGCGCGCATGTGGGCCTTGGAGCGGAACAGGAAGGGCAGGGACGGCACGATCGTCTCGGCCGCGATCGAGTTCAGCGCCGCCAGATTGACCCGGTTCAGGTCCAACCCGCCGAAGATGGTGATCTCCAGCGTGTCGATCTCCTCGCCCAGCTGTCCGCCGGGATACATCGAGAACCGCAGGCGCCCGTTCGTCTGCTCCGCCAGCAGCCGCCCCATTTCCGCGACAGCGGCCACTGTGGGATAGCCGGCTGGGTGGGTGTCGGAGACCCTCAGCGGCCGCTCGCCGATCTCCTGAACGCATGCGGCGGCAGGCGCGGCGAGGGCGGCAGCTATCAAGGCGCGGCGGGTCTGCCTCATAGCCGGTAGGCCGCCTTGACCAGGTCGTATGTGAGTGCGCGGGACAGTTGGTGAGCCTCGTCTTCCTCGATGCGATGCTCTACGACTAAACGGGCAAGGAAACCGGTGTCAATGCGTCGTGCCACGTCGTGACGCGCCGGGATCGACAGGAAGGCGCGCGTGTCGTCATTGAAGCCGACTGTGTTGTAGAAGCCGGCCGTCTCGGTGATCTGCTCGCGGAAGCGGCGCATTCCCTCCGGGCTGTCGTGGAACCACCAGGGCGGGCCGAGCCGCAGCGCCGGATAATGTCCGGCGAGAGGGGCGAGTTCGCGGCTATAGGCGGTCTCGTCCAGCGTGAAGAGGATGATCGTCAGGCCGGGCTCGGACCCCACGGCATCGAGCAACGGCTTAAGCGCCGAGACGTACTCGGTACGCGTCGGGATATCGGCACCCTTGTCGCGGCCGAAGCGAGCGAAGACCGTCCCATTGTGATTGCGGAACGACCCCGGGTGGATCTGCATGACCAGGCCGTCGTCCAGGCTCATGCGCGCCATTTCCGTCAGCATCTGACCGCGGAACAACTCTGCATCAGCAGGCGAGACCGTTCCTGCGGCCACGCGCTGGTAAAGGGCCGCCGCCTCGGCTTGCGACAGATCGGCGGTAAAGGCCGTCGGATGGCCGTGATCGGTCGAGGTCGCTCCGTGCTCGGCGAAGAAGGCGCGGCGCTTGCGGTGAGCGGCGAGATAGCCCGTCCACGTGCTGACGTCCTCTCCGGTCAGCTCGCCGAAGCGTGCGAGATTCGCGTGGAAGCCTTCGAAGTCCGGGTCCATCACCGGGTCCGGACGATAGGCAGTGATCACCTTGCCCGACCAGCCGCTGTCGCGGATGGTCCGATGATCCCGAAGGTCGTCGAGCGGGCTCTCGGTCGTGGCGATGACCTCGATGTTGTAGCGCTCGAACAGCGCGCGGGGGCGGAAAGCGTCGGTCTTCAGCGCCCCGTCAATGACGTCGTAGTAGTGGTCCGCGGTCTCAGCTGACAGCCGAACATCGAGACCGAACACCTCGGCGTAGACCCAGTCGTGCCAGATGCGGGAGGGCGTGCCCCGAAACAGGTGATAGCGCTCAGCGAAGCGCCGCCAGATGGTGCGAGGATCGGTTTCGACCGGTCCGCCATCGGCGCGCGGCACGCCCAGGTCCTCCAGTGCCACGCCCTGGCTGTAGAGCATGCGAAAGACGTAGTGGTCGGGCGTGATCAGCAGTTGGGCCGGATTCTTCCAGGGCTCGTTCTGCGCGAACCACGACGGATCGGTATGCCCATGCGGACTGACGATCGGCAGGTCCTTGATCTCGGCATAGAGCCGCCGTGCCACTGCGCGAGTGTCAGGGTCGGCAGGGAACAGGCGGTCCGGGTGAAGGCTGAGTGTCTGGGGCATCAGTGGGTGGTCGCTGCGTAACGTTGGCGCTGTTCAGCAATTCGGGCGCGCGCCTCTTCCATCGCCTCGGTCTCAGTGGCCTCCAGCAGCGACTCGATCACCCGGGTCAGGTGGTCGCGCATCGCGCGACGCGCAGCGGCCGGATCGCGCATGCTCAATGCATCGACGATGGCGGAATGCTCATGGATGCGGGGCTTGACCCCTGCCGCCCGGCCTTTCTGCGACAGGAATTGGTGCTGGGGCGAGCGATTGCGAGCGTCCCAAAGGTTGTGAACGACCTGGATCATGGCGCTGTTCTGAGTCGCCTCGACGATCACAATGTGAAAACGGCGGTCGGCGTCCTCACTCATGACGACATCGCGAGCGTTTTCGTTCGCCATCTCCTCCACGAGCGCGCGCAACCGAGCGATCGTCTCAGGTGTCATTCGAAGCGCGGCCATGGCGCAGGCTTCGCCTTCGATCGCGCGGCGGGCTTCCAGCAACTCGAAGGGTCCGATGTCCGTCTCGCCGGGCTTGCCGCCGAACGGGTGCTTGGCCCGAACGTAGACGCCCGAGCCCATCTTGACCTCGACCAGGCCGTCCAGTTCCAGCGCAATCACAGCCTCACGCACCGTGGGGCGCGACACGCCGAAGGTCTGGGCCAGGTCACGTTCCGACGGCAAACGCTCGCCGACCTTGGGCTCACCGGCCGCGATTCGCGCGGCGAGAGCCTCGGCGACCTGTTCGTAAAGCCTCTTGCTTTCGGACTTGGCGGACATGACCACTCTTCTATCTGGCCTGACCAATCTGGACAATCCAAAATCGGCCGCCTAGGTTGTCGCTTGTTCTGGCACAGGATTGCCGCATGCCCGCCGCCGATGGAGACGCCCGCACCGTGAGGGCTGAGGGGTCCGCTCGGGTCGGCGTGGCTTCGCCCCTGACCATCACGGCCGCGCGGGTCATCGTGACCTCGCCCGGGCGAAACTTCGTAACGCTCAAGATCGAGGCGGACCAGGGCGTTTACGGGATCGGAGACGCGACCCTGAACGGCCGCGAGATGGCGGTCGTCGCCTATCTGAACGAGCACGTTTGCCCACTGCTGATCGGGCGGGACGCGCGTCGCATCGAGGACACGTGGCAGCTGCTTTATCGCGGTTCCTACTGGCGGCGCGGGCCGGTGACCATGCGCGCGATCGCGGCGGTCGACGTCGCCTTGTGGGACATCAAGGGCAAGGCCCTGGGCGCGCCCCTGCACGAGCTTCTCGGCGGAAAGTCCCGAGACAAGGTCATGGTCTACGGCCATGCCAACGGTGCCGACATCTCGGAGACGGTCGAGGCGGTCGGCCGTTACATCGACCTGGGCTATCAGGCCATCCGCGCCCAGACCGGCGTGCCCGGCCTGACGAACGCCTATGGCGTGGGGCGGGGCGAAATGCACTACGAACCTGCCGATGCCTCTCTGCCGACCGAGACGATCTGGGACACGCGGCGATACCTCACGCATGTGCCCAAGCTGTTCGAGCGTCTGCGCGACACCTACGGTCCGGAACCGCGCCTGCTGCATGACGGCCACCACCGCATGACTCCTCAGGAGGCCGCGCGGCTGGGCAAGTCGCTGGAGCCGTTCGACCTGTTCTGGCTGGAAGACGCGACACCGGCCGAGAATCAGGAAGCGTTTCGCCTGATCCGTCAGCACACTACGACGCCGCTCGCCGTTGGTGAGGTGTTCAACACGATCTGGGACTGCAAGGACCTGATCCAGGAGCAGCTGATCGACTACATCCGCGCCACCATCGTGGGGGCAGGGGGGATCACGCATCTGCGCCGGATCGCGGACTTCGCGGCAGTCTGGGGTGTTCGCACGGGCTGCCATGGGGCGACCGACCTGTCGCCGGTGACCATGGGCGCGGCCCTGCAGTTCGACGCCTGGGTGCCCAACTTCGGCATTCAGGAATACATGCGCCACACGCCGGAGACCGACGCGGTCTTCCCGCACGACTACCGCTTCGAAGCTGGCTTCCTGATCCCTGGCGACCGGCCCGGTCACGGGGTCGATATCGACGAGGCTCTGGCCGCTCGATACCCGTACGAGGCCCGCCAACTGCCTATCGCCCGCCTGACCGACGGCACGATGTGGAACTGGTAGGGTGATCCGTCCACAGCGGAACGCGTTCCGGGATTGCCTTGATCTTTCCGGTATCTGGCGCATCCGCTTCGATCCGGACGACCAGGGAGACGCCGAGGCCAGCTTGGATTCTGGGGCGGCGCTTGGACGATCCTGAAGGTTTCCTGCGGTCGTTGTTTGCGAGGGCCGTCGCCGCCGCCTCCGATTTTTCGATGATCCCCGGGCTGATCCCCCGCGTTGATGGTCGCGTTCGAGTTTTGGGCGCAGGCAAGGCCGCTGCGAGCATGGCAGCCGCGATCGAGTCCTCGCCTCCGAAATGGCTTGTCACCGGACAGATCGATGGCCTCGTTGTAACGCCTCCGGGACATGGTCTGCCGCTCTCACTGTTCGCCTCCATGACTGCCGGGCATCCGGTCCCCAACGAGGCATCGTTGGACGCGGGGGAACATATGCTTGCTCTCGCTGAGGATCTTCGGGAGGAAGATCTTCTCTTCGCGCTTGTCTCCGGCGGTGCCTCCGCGCTTCTCGCGGCCCCGATCGAGGGCGCGACCTTGCAGGACGAGATCGACCTGAATCGCCGACTGCTCAGGTCTGGCTTGCCGATTTCCCAGATGAACGCGGCGCGCGCTCGCCTCTCTCGCATCAAGGGGGGTGGTCTTTCGCGAGCGGCGGCCCCGGCACGGGTGATCACCTGCGTGGTTTCGGATGTCTCTGACGACGAGCCGTCGCGGGTTGGCAGCGGACCGACGATTGCTCCCCTGCCGATCTCGCTCAGCGAAACAGCCTTGGCGATACTGCCTGATATCCCGTTCCCCGAACCCAGCGGGCCGCTGGTGTCCAAGGTTCATGTCGTCGTCACCGCCAGGGACGCGTTCGCATCGGCCGAGCGGGAAGCAAGAGCTCATGGCCTCAACGTCCTGAATCTGGGATCCGATCTTGAGGGGGAGGCGCGCGAGCTCGGGCGTGAGCACGCCGTGCTGGCCCGGCGTCTGGCGGAGACGGATCGACCTTGTCTGGTGCTGTCCGGTGGCGAGACCAGCGTGACAGTTCGGGGCGGCGGGCGAGGGGGGCGCAATACTGAGTATCTTGCCGGATTTATGCAGGAGCTCGGTCAGATTCCTGGCGTCTGGGCTCTGGCGGCCGACACGGATGGCCTCGACGGAGCCGGTCCATGCGCCGGGGCGATCGTGCGACCGGACAGTCACGAGCGACTTCTGTCCAGCGGGATCGACGCCGATAAACTCCTCCAGAACAACGATACCCTTACGTTGCTTGAATCCGCGGGTGAAGTCATCATCACTGGACCAACCCGGACAAACGTGAACGACTTCAGGGCGGTTCTCATTCTGTAGCCACCGCCTGCGATGGTCCTCGCCGTCTAGCGTGAACGAGGCTCCGTGCATCCGAATGTGGTCGAGAAAACGAGATCGAAGCGCAGGTCGGGAGACAACCGAAGATTAATAAACAACTGCGCACTATCTTGACGCGAGGGCGATCTTAGGCGACGGTTGTGCGTCCAATCCCGATAGGAGGATTGCCGTGCGATGGGTCCTTTGCATTGGCGCGCTGATTGCCGCGTTGGTTTCGACTCCCGCCTTCGCCCAGCAGCAGATTCAGTATCGTTACGACGTGCAAGGCCGACTGGTCCGTGTTTTCCGACCTCTCTTCGGGACGTCTGGGTACATCACGACGTACAACTATGACGACGCCGACAACCGCCGACAGAAGATTGTAACGTTTGGCAGCGTTGCAACAGTGGCCCTCCAGCCGCTTGGGCAGGGGTCAGTTCGGCTCGCTGAAGCCCCGACCGAAGCCGCTGTAGACGCTCGCCTGACCTCGGCAACGCCAACGCCAGCGCCTGTGCCACTCGCCAACCTCGATGGCGCACAACTGCCCTCGACTGACCTTCGCTGACATTCCTTTCCCCGGCCAAATGGTCGGCAAGATGGAGGCTGCCATGCGTCTGACCCATCCGCTGCGGACTGCTCTTCTAGGCTCAGCGGCGCTGCTGGCGCTCAGCGCGCTGCCAGCAGCCGCTCAACAACAACCACTTCCTCCCGAGTACTACACCCTGGACGAACGGGGCGTGGATCTGGTCACCGGCGAATTCAATCTGACCACGCAGGAGGTGGTGATCGGGCAACCTGGCGCAGGCGGGCTCAGCTACGGCCGGGTCGCCCTGGCGCAAGGATGGCGCGACCTGTCCGCGGGGGGGATAAGCTGCGACGCGCAGAACATCTGCCTGGTCACGCTCGACGGCGTCAGTGAGGCCTTCCGGCGTATCATCAACGGCTTCACGATCTTTGAGCCCGTTTCGGAAACTGGTGCGACCCTGGTCACATCGGGAACCGAATACATCTACGTCTCAAGCGCAGGTTCAATCGCGCGATTTGCAGCTGTGTCTGACGCCAACAGCGCGAACAACTTCAGCGCCAACACTGGCATACTGACAGAGCGTCAGGCTCCCGGAGGACTGACCCAGACCTATGCCTACAGCAGCACGCCGTTCTGCAACGAGGCACCCTGCACCACGCGGCCCCTGACGGCGTACCGCCTGGAATCGATCCGGACCAACACCGGCTACCAGATGAACTACGCCTATGACGCTGAGAGCTATGACGGCCGCGACCCCCTCTTCTTCACCGTCCGCAAGGTGCTCGGGCTCAATCTCGCGATCGAATACTGCGACCCCCAGGCGGGTGACTGCCCGAACCTGACGCAGAACTGGCAGAGCGTTACCTATACGCGCACTTCCGATGGTGCCGGTGGCATCAACGAGGTTGCGACGGATGAGCTTGGCCGCCAGACCACCTATCACCTGAGCAGCGCCGGGGAAGTCGATCGTATTCGCCTACGCGGTCAGGCCACAGATCAGGTCAGCTTGCTACGCAACAACGGCAAGGTGTCGCTGCTGACCGACGGGTCGGGCACCTGGACCTACAGTTACAGTGACAATGGAGCCCTCCGCACGACCGTCTCGACCGGCCCCGAGAACCAGAGCACCACCGTCGTATCGGACATGACGATCGGCCGACCGCTCTCGATCACCGATGGTCTCAGCCGCACCGTCAGCTATACCTATGATGGCCAGCAACGGGTCAATCAGATCACCCGTCCCGCTGGCGATGTTGTCACGCTCGGCTATGACGCCCGGGGTAATGTCACGACCACGACCTGGGCTCCGCACGGGGCGGAAAGCCCGATCATCACCTCGGCAAGCTATCCTGCCAACTGCACCAATCCCGGCTTCTCGCGCGTCAACTGCAACAGTCCGCTGCAGACAATTGATGCGCGTGGAGCAATCACGACCTACACCTTCGATCCGGAGCACGGCGGTTTGACTCAGGTCACTCTGCCGCGACCGACCCCGGGCGCTGTCCAGCCGCAGACGCGCATCACCTATGCGCCCCAGACCGCCTGGTTCAGAAACGCGAGCGGCATGCTGGCGCCGGCAGCGACCTCGGTGACGCTGCCCGTTCAGACCTCTGCCTGCATCACCCAGGCGTCCTGCGCGAACACGGCCGACGAGGTTCGGTCCACCGTCACCTATGGGTCTGCCGGTACCGAGAACAATCTGTTGCCGACGTCTGTCACGACCCAGTCGGGCAGTGGAACGGTCTCCTCGACCAGTCAGTTCACCTATTCTGTCTTTGGCGACGTGCGGACCGTGGATGGACCGTTGCCAGGGGGCAGTGACACCACGCGCTTCCACTACGATGATGGTCGGCAATCCATCGGCGTTGTCGGCCCTGACCCCGATGGATCAGGACCGCTCCTCAATCGCGCTCAGCGCATCACCTACAACCCGGACGGAAGCGTCGCCCTCGTTGAGGTCGGAGCGACCGCCGGCCAAGGCGACCCGGCCTGGGCGAATTTCACGAGCTTCCAACAGACCGCCACCATTTACGACACCTATGTCCGGCCGACGGCGAGCCGCTTTACGGCCGGCGGCACGACCTATTCGGTCAGCCAGGTCAGCTATGATGCGGCGGGTCGCGTTCAGTGTGTCGCGGATCGCATGAACCCCGCGACCTTCAACGCGCTGCCGAGTTCAGCCTGCGTCCTGGGCACCGAAGGTTCATTCGGCCAGGACCGTATCACCCGCCTGACCTACGATGCGGCCTCTCAGGTGCTCACCACGACCTCGGGCTTCGCCTCGGCGGACCCGTTGGTGGAGACTGCGACCTACACGGCCAATGGCCTGGTCGAGACCCTGGTCGATGGCAACGGTAACCGCTCGACGATGGTCTATGACGGCTTCGACCGGCTGTCCCGGCTGCTCTATCCGACGGCATCCAACGGGGCGGTCAGCAATCCGGCCGACTATCAGGAGTATGGCCACGATCCGAACGGCAATGTCACCAGCTATCGGACCCGCAACAACCAGACTTTTGCGACGACCTACGACGCCCTGAACCGGCCGACGGCCATTGCACAATCCGGCTCGGTCGTGAACGTTGGCAACCAGGCCTTCACCTACGACTTGCTCGGCCGACCGCTCAGCGCCTCGGTTACGGCGGTGGCGGCTTCCAGCACGCCCTATACGCCCTATGCGCCGGCGGCGGTCACGACGATGACCTGGGACGCACTGGGTCGACAGCTGACGGAGACCAACACCCGCGACGGGAGCTCGCTCGGCACCACCACGATGACCTACGATGCGGCTGGTCGTCGTATGTCTATGGCATGGCCCGGTGGCTTCGAGGTGACCTACGCCTACGACACAACCGACGCGATGACGCAGATTATTCAGGCTGGCTCGCCCTATGTGACCTATGGCTATGACAACCTGGGGCGCCGGACGAACATTACCCGGCCGAACGGGGTGAACACGACCTATGGCTATGATCCGGCGTCGCGCCTGACCAGCCTGGCCCATGCCTTCACGTCCGGCGGTTCCGGAGGCGTTAGCTTCGCCTACACCCACAACCCGGCGGGACAGGTGCTCAGTGTCACGCCGAACACCTCAACCTACGACTATCCCCGCCCGAGCAGCGAGACGACCGACTATGCGGTGAACGGCCTGAACCAGACGGGAGTGGGCTTCGTCTTCACACATGATGCCAAGGGTAATCTGCTCGGCGACGGCACGCGGGTCTATACCTATGACCAGGCCAACCGCCTGCGCTCCAGCGCGACCGGTGGCACGGTCAACTCGACCCTCAGCTACGACAGCCTGGGCCGGCTGGGAGAGCTGACGGGGACGCAAGGGGCGCGCTACCTCTACGATGGCGATGAGATCAGCGGGATCATTCCCAACGGCTCTACCAGCCTGATCAATCGCATCGTGCGCGGCCCGTGGCCGGACGAGGTGGTGGTCAGCTACCCGACCAACTCCACGCCGCTGTGGCTGCTGCAGGACCACCTGGGCTCTACCATCGCGATCACCGATCCGTCGGGCAATCTGATCACGTCGTTGGCCTACGATGAGTACGGTGTGCCCAGGAGTGGCAACTCCGGCCGGTTCCAGTACACCGGCCAGCTCTGGCTGCCCGACGCACAGGTCTACCACTACAAGGCCCGCACCTATCACCCGGGGTTCGGCCGGTTCCTGCAGACGGATCCGTTGGGGTATGCGGCGGGGGCGAACCTGTATGGGTATGTGGGCGGGGATCCGGTGAACTGGGTCGATCCCTTGGGGACTGACTACATCACACGCAGCTGCATCTCAGGCGGCGACTACGCAAGCGGTACTGACGAGAATGGAAATCCGATAGGCAAGTGCCAATCGGTGCTCCGCCGCACCGGGTTCGGAGGAGGGTTTTCACCGGCGATTCTGTCCTTCGGACACTCCGGGATTGGGGGTTACTTTCCCGGATTTGGCGAGGATTTCTCTGGCCCACCGATCCAGAGTGACCCCACGTATGCCGCCTACAACGCGTCTCGCACCAGGAACATGACCGAAAACGCCTGGATGGTCGATGTCGCGCTCGCGCCTACGCTGCTCATTCAGGCTCCTTTCGCCATGGGTGGTCGGGCGGCTTCCGTATTCACTCGCGCGTGCCAGTGCTTCGAGGCCGGGACCGAGGTCTGGACCGAGAACGGTGTACGCAACATTGAGGACCTGGAGGTTGGCGACCGGGTCCTGGCGCGTAACGACGCCACGGGCGAGACTACCTACCGCCCTATCGTTGAACTCATCCGCAACCAGGATCGGCCGATCTGGGAGGTGACGGTCGAGCTGGACGACGGTTCAACCGAGGTGATCGCCACCACCGACGAACACCCCTGGCGCACCACGGACGGCCGCTGGGTGGAAACCGATGATCTCTCAATCGGCCTTGAGCTGGTCACCGCCGAGGGACTACCGGTCGAAGTGGTCTCGGTGAGCGCCACGGACCGCCTCTCTGACACCTACAACTTCGAGGTCGAGGGCTTCCACACCTACTTCGTTGGCGAAGCTGGCGTCTGGGTGCATAATCGCTGCGAGGGAATATACGAGTTCATCGGTCGGAGCGGATTGCCATATGTGGGCCAATCTGGAAGCGTGAATATCAGGTTGCGTGTCCACCGATGGACGGGGAAACTTCCAGCAAGCTCTCTCCCGCAAATCACCGCCGTGCCAGGCGGTCGGACTGCGCGGCTCATCGCGGAACAGCGTAGGATCAATCAGCTGGGTGGCATAGGTGCCCTTGAGAACCGCCAAAACGCAATAAGGCGCTCACATTGGTCTCGTTTCGGTATCGAGTGACATGTTTCGCGTAAAGCAACTTCGAGGCCACGAATCATATCTGGTCGAAGGCAATGGAACGTCTGATGAGCTTCGCGCCGCAATTCCAAAATGTGCCGAGTTTGTTCGTTTGCTGATTTGCGGACACTCGAACATATTTGATGATGGTATGGCGCGCTCATTGTCCGAAACTGCGGGCATCTCGATTTTTTGTGGTGAAGGTATTGATCTTTCGGCTCTAAAGGAACTTAAGCGCCCAAAGTCTATCTTCCTGTCTGGAAGATATATTGGGCACTTTTCTTTTGGTGTTTTCAAATCAATTGAGTCTCTCGGATTTTATAAGGACGTTGGAATAAATGATATCGACAGACTTGAGCTTCTAAGAAATCTTGCGGTATACGATGTAGGTGGAGAATTAGGTGCGTATATTGATCGAGTTCAATACAAATTGGCAAGTCTAGATGTTAGCGCGTGCGTTCTGAAGGCGCCAAATAACAAGAACGCAGTTGATAAAATGACAGCCATTCGCGTCCGAGGTGGCGTTGTTTCTCGTTGTTTCTTTGATTGCATTTCAACCGATTGTTTGGATACTGTATATCTGCAAGGAGTAGATCTCAATGGAGTTATTGAGCCATTGAGTAATGCGATAAACCTGCGAGTTTTGATAATGGATGATTGTGGACGAATTGACAATCTTGAGTTCTTGACTGGTTCCAAAATTGAATATCTTATAATTCAGGGAAATACCAAAGTAAATGATTACAATCATGTTTCGGAAATCGAAACCTTAATTGAATTCTTCTCTGAGAGTATCGAATCAAGAAATGTGCATTTGAGTAAAATTAAGCAAAACATCAAGAGCCGAATTTCATCCGTGATTCCTGCGCCATCAGATGTTTGGAGCCTTGCTGTTTTTTCTTGAATTCGTATCTAATGGTCGTACGTAACATGTGATGCGATACTGTATAATGAATCGACCGGTGTTGGCGGTCTAATCGATAAGACCTCCCGATGTGTCGCTCGTTTTTGGTGCCGATTTAGATTGTGTTGTTTTGGCAGATAACGAAGAGCAAATCCTTCCACAGTGAATTACTCGGCACCTCGACAAAAGATTTCGATCTAGCCTGTCGTCGCAAATTTGCTTTCTTTTCGACTACTTCGAACTGAGCTTTGCTTAAGCCGTTACCGACGAGATGACAGAGGTCGTTCAGGCTGGTTCGATGTGCGTGACCAATGGTTATGATAAACTGAGACACCTGTCGGGCACATTCGGCTGAACGGCGTCGGTACTGCCTGCGGCTATGACTCGCGGCGGATCCTGAAGTTCGCGTGAGATGCCTCTCATGCTGACGGAGGGTGCCGTGAGGGAGAATGGATAGCCCGTTCTCGCGGCGGCCACGGCTATGAAAACAACCGTGATAGTCATGATGGTTCCTCCGTTCAGTCGGATGGCCCGATGGCTGACAGACGATGACCCAAGCCGGCGCAGTCAAGCCTGTGATGCCGTCTGGCATATGTCATCAGGGGGCAAAGTTAGCTCACTCTGAAGCCTGCCGGCCTGATAAGTCTTCGAGGAGCACGTGATGGGTTCGCTGAACCGGCCGTCACTCTCCACAGCTCGAAGGTCCTCGGCACGTCGCTGCAAAACAAGGGCGGCGTACAGCGAGGGTTGGGGTCAGCGAGAGGCCGCTTCACCGCCGCGCGTTTGGAGGATCTACCACACCCAGCGGTTCCTGCGGGACAACCAGTAGATGGCGCAAAGAGGAGGGAACATGCCGATCACGACTGCACCTCGGGTTCATCCCGGTCATGAGGCTGTTTTCAACGGCTCGCCGTCCGAGGGCGGTGGCGCAGGGCCCGTTGGGCGCAAGCTGGGCCTCGCGCTCGGACCTGCACTCGCGATCGGGCTTCAGCTGATCGGTGTGCCCGACGGGGTGTCCGTCCAGGCCTGGTGGGTCGTCTCGATTATGGCCCTGATGCTCACCTGGTGGGTGACCGAGGCTGTCCCCATCGCGGCGACCGCCCTGATTCCGCTGATCGCCCTGCCTTTGACCGGCGCGACGGAGGCGGCCGAGGCGGCCAGACCCTATGCGGACCCGATCCTCTTTTTGTTCATCGGCGGATTCATGCTGGCGGCCGCGATCGAACGATGGGGCCTGCACGCGAGGATCGCGCTTACGGTCGCGGGGGCGGTCGGTGCCCGTCCGGCGGCGCTGGTCGCCGGGTTCATCGCTGCGGCGGGTCTACTCTCGCTGTGGATCTCCAACACGGCAACGGCGCTCATGCTGACACCGATTGCGGTGGCCGTCGCGCGCGCCATGGCGGACAACGGACACAAGGACCCGCGCCTGGGCGTGGCCCTGGTTCTGGGGGTTGCCTATACAGCCTCCATCGGCGGCATGGGCACGCCCGTCGGATCGCCGACAAACGTCATCGCCATGGGCTTTCTGACGGAGCGCGGCGTGGAGCTGTCGTTTGTCCAGTGGATGATGCTGGGGCTTCCGGTGGTCCTCCTGCTTCTTCCGGTGCTCTGGTTCGTGGTGACCCGGGGCCTCGCCAGGGCGAATGCGCACGACGTGGCGAGGGGATGGGAGGTGTTGCAGCGCGCCCGGGAAGCGCTTGGGCCGGCCAGTCGGGCGGAAGCGCGGGTCCTGATCGTGTTCGTCGTTGTCGCCAGCGCATGGATCCTGCGAGAACTGGTTCTGGTACGGATCCCCGGGCTGGAACGTCTCAGCGATATGCACATCGCGATCGCCGGCGCGCTCGCGCTCTTCCTGCTGCCCTCTGGAGATCCGGGGCGGCCTCGCCTTCTGGACTGGTCCAGCGCCGAGCGTATTCCATGGGGCATCGTCATCCTGTTCGGCGGCGGGCTGTCGGTGGCAGCGGCCATGGATAGTACCGGCCTGTCAGACTGGCTGGGCGTGGCCATGCAGGGGCTGCAGGGTTATGAGCCGCTTCTCATCCTTGTCGCTCTCATCCTGATCACCCTGATCGCGACAGAAATGATGTCCAATGTGGCGACCCTGTCGGCCATGTTGCCGATCGTCGCTGCCCTTGCTGCGGCTCTGGGGATCAATCCGCTGCTGCTGGTCTTCCCCGTGACGCTGACCGCCAGCCTGGGCTTCATGCTGCCGATCGCCACAGCCGCCAATGCCATCGCCTTCGCCACCGGACTCCCATCCCTGCGCACAATGCTGTGGAAGGGCTTCGTCCTGAACGTGGCGGGCGGAGCGGCGATTATAGCCGTGAACGCCCTGCTTGCGGAAACGGTCCTCGGTGCCTCGCCGGGGTGATTGCAGCCGAAGACTTTCTTCGGCTCCACCGGCCAAGCCGAACCGAACCTCGCGCAAGATGGGGAGCGTATCTCGAACGGGTTTTGGCGGCGTCCTGTTAGGTCAGGACCAGGCACAAAAGGGCGAGGTCGAACGGTCAGATGGCCTACGTGCTGCAAAGGTGGAGCGATGGACCCGTGCAGGCCAACGCCGAAATCCACGGTCCAAAGCCAACCTGCGCCAATAGCTCAGACTAGGGCCAGCCAGCCCGCACTACGAACTGTGAGGGCCACCACCGCAGCCAGGCCGGTCCTGCGTTCCTTGAGGCGCGCTGCGCTCCCCTTCGCTATCGCGGAATCGAGGAGCGTTCTCGAACTCGGCTGGACCAAACGGTAAATCGTTGAACAGAAAAGGATAGTAGTAGCAGCGCAGCTCCGTGTGAAACGCCCTGACCTCGTCCTGGTAGGCGAGTTGCGCTGTCAGGTCGGTTTCGGCGATGCGATGCAGGGCGTTCTGGAGGGCCACCGGCGGCATCAACCAGCCGATTGCCTGAGAGGCGGCTTCACGCTGCTCGACGCCCGCGCGGTAGTCGCGCGACAGATCCGCGACAGCAACATCTCCGAGATGCTGGAAGGCGAAGTACCATTTCCAGTGAAACGGCGCAGTCATCGGAGCCGTGTCGCGCCACTCCGGGTAGATCGTGAGGAACCGCTCAAGCGTCGCCTGGCGTGGCAGGTCCCAGGCCCCGTGAACTGCGTCGCGGTTCTCACGTGCCAGTCGGGCTCCCTCAGGAACAGGAACAGCCGCGTTGATGCCGAGATTGGCCGCGGCGGGACCAACGAGCGTCAGGGCAAACCACAGCCCCGCAAGTACAGCAGCGTTGACCGGTGATCTTGGCCCAAGGCGCGCGACAAGGAGCGCGGTCAGCGTCCAGAAGAGAACGACGCCGGCGACAACGGCGGCGAACAACAGGGCATCGATGAAGGCTGCATTCTCAAGGATGGCCCCGACCGCAAACGGGACCAGAAGCGCTGTGGCAGTCAAGGTTGCCCGGACGGCCGCCCGGACGATGAAAAGGCGCGAGGATGAGCGCGCTGTGCTCTGCAAGGCTGCCAGTCGACCTGCCTCGCGCTCGCCCGACCAAAGGTCGTGAAGCAGAACGATCAGAACGAGAGGCGCGAGATAGACCGCAACAAATGCGAGGTCGAACCGTCCCGGCAGCGTCAGCTCTGGATTGGTCTGTTCGTTCTCATAGATCTGCGCCTCAAGCGCGAGCGCACGCACCCGAAGCACCGAAGGGGCGATATCGCGTTGACCGAGCGCGGCAAAGGCCAGGGAGGACGGCGCGTCCCACGTTGGGAAGAAGGCGTTGTATGCAAAGGTTCCCGCATCTGCTGCGTAGCCGACCAACGCCTGATCTTCAGCCTTCTGCAGTTCCAGCACGCGAGCGATCGAGGCGCGGTCGCGTGAAACCTCGGCCAAACCGAAGGCCACAGCCACCGAGGCGAGCACAGCCAGCACGGCAATTGCCGCGAGCGCAGCGCGCGATCGGCTGAGGAACCAGATTTCGCGGACAAGGGCCCTCATTGAGCATCCTCCTGCAGTCGGCGGGCGGACAGCGCAACGAGTCCCAGTGCAGCGAGCAACCAGCCGAAGAGCACGGCGAGGCCGGGTGCCATGGCTGTCACCCGTTCTTGCGGGGTGGCGGGACGGAAGCGGAAGTCGGGCATGTGCGCCCAGTTGTCGGCAGTCACCCGGGTTCGAAGCTCGGCGCCTGCGTCGCGGCTGCGTCCGGCGTCGTCCTCTGCACGAACCTCGTCCGCATGAAGCCGATTCAGACGCTGGATCAGGTCGAAGCGGAACGCCTCCGCCTGCTCCAGGAACCGCACGTGGTTCTCGAGATCCGTGGCAGCGCCCGCCATGGATGATTGCCTGACCGCCAGCGCTGGACTGAGCACGGAGGCGAACTGCATCCAGCGCGACTGCTCGCGCTGCCGTTCAGCAGTGCGCTCGGCATAGCGGGTGAAAAGCCCGGACGTCAGCGCTTCGCCTTCGGCAGAGACCAGCCCACGGTAGTTCACCGGAAGATCTTCGACTCGATCAACACCATACTGAGCCAGGGTGCGCGCGCGGAAAGCTGCGAAAAAGGGATCATCCGGATTGTGGCTGTCGCCGATCTGGCGGGCCTCCTGAGCCAGGAGAAGGTCCGTCTCTACACGGATCGGCGTTTGCTCTGCTCTGGCTGCAAAAGCTGCTGCGCCGCGTGGAACAAGCACAACCGCGACGGACCAGACAGCGACAAGGGCAATCAGGGCCCCTCGGCTGCTGCGCGACAGGGCTGAAACCGCGACGACGATAAGGACCCAGATCGCAAGGTAGGTGAAGTATGCCAAGGCGATGAGCCCGGCAGACGTTGCTTCTGCCGGAGCAGATGCACCGGCGATGGTGAGCGCGATCATGGCTGGGGCAAGTGCAACAAGCGCCACGCCTCCGAGCGCAATCGCCTTTCCGCCCAGGACCTGGGTTGGCCTGGCGCCGTGCAGCCAGAGCTGACGGAGCGCTCCGGTCTCCCTCTCCCGCGTGACCGTGGAGAAGCCCAGGAAGATGAGAAGCAAGGGTGCCAGCGCCTGCAGGACGAAAGCTGGCGTAAGCTGCCCAAACCGGATCAGCCCGGATGACTCGCGCATGGCTCCGAATGTTGCAGAGTTCTGACGGTGCCCTTCCAGGAAAAGTGTCGTCCCGGTGAAGGGATCGACGCCGGGTTCGAAGGCGGCGAGCGGGCTGACCGGGCGGTGAACATAGGTGCCGGAGTGAACGACGCGGTGAGGGTGCCGGTCCGGCTGTCGCTCGAACGCCTGGTCTGACGCGGCCTGGCTCTCCAGGCGAGCAGTCATCTCGCGAGCAGAATGGGCCGCCGCCGTGGCCGCCGCCACTGCGGACAAAAGAATAAGGGCGATCACCCCAATCCAGGCAGCGCGGGTCCGCGCCATAAGGCGAAGCTCTTCCGCCGCAATCCGAAACATCCGGTTCACGCCGTGCCGACCCCTGCATAGCCTCTGTGCAGGGCCTGTACGTCAAAGCGCTGCGGACCCTCTTGCGCCGACCACTCCTGCGCGATGCGTCCATCCCGCAGGACACCAATCTTATCGGCGGTATCTGCGGCACCGAACAGGTCGTGCGTGACCATGAGAACCGCCACATTGCGGCTTCTCAGATCAAGGATCAGGTCATGAAAGTCCTGCGCGGCCGAGGGGTCCAGACCCGACGTGGGTTCGTCCAACAGGAGCACGGGCGTGCGACGAAGCAACGACAGGGCAATGGCGGTCTTCTGCCTCATGCCCTTCGAGAAGCCACCCACCCGACGATTCCGTGCACCCGGATCGAGCTTTACGGCATCGAATGCCTCGTTCAGTTCGGCCGAGCTGCGCTTCTCTCCCGAGAGATCGAGGAAGTAGCGAACATTCTCGACCGCAGTCAGGTGATCGTAGAGCGCCACATTCTCAGGCAGATAGGCGGCTACCCGGCGGACCGCGTCCGGCACAGCGCCGGGATCCTTGCCATCGACCTCGATCGTTCCACCAGCACGGGCGAGCAGTCCCAAAGCTGCGAACAGCGTCGTCGATTTTCCCGTGCCGTTGCCACCGAGCAGGGCATAGATTTCGCCAGGCGCGACCGACAGAGACAGTCCGTCCACCACCCGGCGGCCCGCGCGGATCACAACGAGATCTCGCACGTCCAAGCCTGAATTCGACATCAGGTCACTCCCTAGAAGCGATAGCGAACAGCGATGGAGGCCGTCCTGGGCGCACCCGGCTGAAGCCAAAGGCGTGAATAGGAGTTGGCGTACCACGTCTCGTCGAAGGCGTTGTTCAGGAACCCGGACAGTTCAACCGACTCCGACAGTTGCCAGCTCGCAAACAGTCGCACGAGGGTATGGTCTGGCAACTCGAAAGCGGTACCGGTCTCGCCGAGGCGTTCGCTGACATACTGAATGCCGCCACCAAGAACGAGCGGCCGTCCCACCATCTGAAACACCTTTGACAGCTGCAGGCTGGCGCTGTGCTCGGGTATGTTGATGAGGCGGTCGCCGGGCCGGATCACCAAGCCAGTCCCCGCATCGATCACCTCGCGCGCGACCTCGGCATCGGTCCAGGCGTAGGAGGCCCACACATCCAGTCCCCCGGGCAAGCGTCCTTGAAGGTCAGCCTCCAAGCCTCGGCTTTCCGCCTCGCCAATGGCAAGCGAGAAGCCTGCGTTTCTTGGGTCCGACGCAAGGACATTGGACTTCTCTAGCGAGAACAGAGCAAAGGTCCCGACAAGGTCAGCCCACGCCACCTTCACTCCGATTTCTGTCGACAGGGACTCTTCCGGTGCGAAGGGATTTCCGGCTGCGTCCGCGCCGAAGTTCTGTCGGAAGCCCTCGCCGTAGGCGGCGTAGAGAGACGTCTCTGGCGACAGGTGGAACACCGCGCCTATCTGTGGGCTGAACCGGCTGTCCTCGAAGACCGTGACGGCGCCCGTTGCCCGGTTTGTGCCGGTCTGCTCGAAGTCGTCAAAACGACCGCCGATCCGAATTTCGAAGCGGTCACCGAAGCGAATCTGGTCCTGGACGTAGATGCCCCAGGCGCGCTGCTCGTCCAGACGGTTGGTCTGCACTGGAGGCGTCGGCGGAGCGAAACGTCCGTAGACCGGCGCAAACACGTCGATCGTATAGCCCTGCTGTTCCGAGGGGTTGGAGCTCAATGCCGGAGGGCGGAAGCGCAGGAAGAATTGGCTGTTGTCGAAAGCATCCCAGTCGGCCCCGACGAGCAGGCGGTGGAGGCCCCCGAACGCTTCGAAGCGTCCTGAGAGCTCAGCGCGGACCACTGTGTGCTCCCCTTCATAGTCGCGGAAGCGATACTGGCGCGACAGTGTCCGGCCATCAACGAACAGGCGCTGACGCCCTGCCGCCAACTCGGGTTCGCTGGAAAAGCCTTCTAGGTCTGTGTCGCGAAATCCCGCCCCAACCAGCAGGCTCCAGTCAGCAGAGAAGTCATGCTGCAGTTGGAGTTGATGCCCGAGAGCATCGGCCTGCAGAGGCCCGTCCGCGGGCTCGCCCAGGAAACGGGTCCTCGGCAACGCATCAAGGCGGCCGCCGATCGATGGGACGCCCCGGTCGAAGGGAACCTTCTGTGTCGTCGCCTCGAGTTCGTAAAGGAGGGAAGTGCGTTCGCTCAGGCGCGCAAAAATGGACGGATAGAAGCCTTGCCGTTCGCTTTCGACGGTATCGCGGAAACTCCCGGCATCTTCGTAGAAGCCTACGATCCGAGCTGCGACCCTATCCCCTGCGACAGGCCCGGTCCAATCGACTTCGGTGCGATAGAGTTCGTACTCGCCAATCCGCAGTGAAAGGGAGCCTGCAGCATCAAAGCTGGGTCGCTTGGTCACCAGATTGATGCTGCCGCCGGGTTCTCCCCGGCCGAACAAGGCCGCGTTTGGGCCCTTCAGGATCTCGATCCTCTCGATCCCGGCGGCGTCGCGGGGCCCTGCGAAACCTCGGCCCGCATTGAAGCCGTTCACGAGATAGCCGCTCGGCAGGTTCTCGTCGCCGGCAAAGCCGCGCACTGCATAACTGTCCCAAAGGCCGCCAAAGTTGTTCTGACGGGCGACTGACGCCGAAAGATCCAGCGCATCGGATAAGCGGGTGATGCCTGCAAGCTCCAGCGTCTCGGAGGAGATGACAGTGATCGACTGGGGGACATCTTCGAGCGGGACACCCGCGCGATAGGCTTGGCGCTGGCCCGTGACGACCACTTCGTCGACTGTGGCCTCGCGTAAATCCTGTGCCAGTGCTGCGCCAGGCGAGCTCAGGAAGGTCGTTCCCAGAACGGTCGCCAACCACCAGTGTTTGGTTGTCATTGTGTGCCCCTCATTGCCGGTCGCGGAGCTTGTTACAAGATAACGTAGCCAATTCAACCCGTCAGGGTGAGGCGTGCATGCCCAGGGCCCTTGCAATCTGCGCTCCACCTTTTCTCGGGAACGGTGCCATCGGCCTGGCACAACTTCATCTCCGGAAAGTGACCCCTGGCAGAGGAGATTGGTCCCGACGCAAGCGTCCGCCCGGTTGGCCGCTACGCAGCCGCAACTCGAGGGCCGTTTCTTTCCTGCCGTTGGCACACAGGTTGAGCGCAGCGACCTGCAATCGATTGTTGCAATCGATTGCATCATGACGTATTGCTCCACTACCGGACACGATCCAAGAGGTCTGGGATATGGGGAGGATACAATGAACCGGACTGGAACCGTTTCTGCGGCTGCCTTGCTGGCCGCGCTCAGCACCGCTGCCTATGCTCAAAGCGCCCCGAGCGCGCCGCTTGACCAGGAAGCCACGACGGTTGATGAAATCGTCGTCACAGCTGTCGCGGGTTCCAGCACGACGCTTCGTTCCAGCGTCTCTGTGACCACCTTGAATGCCGAAGCCGTAGAGGACCTGGCTTCACGGTCGACCGCCGAGATCTTCCGCAGCATCCCCGGGATTCGATCAGAGTCCTCCGGCGGTGAGGGCAATGCGAACATCGCTGTACGCGGCATTCCGATTTCTACGGGGGGTGCCAAGTTCCTTCAGATTCAGGAGGATGGCCTGCCCATCCTCGAGTTCGGGGACATCGCCTTCGGCAACGCGGACATCTTCACGCGGTACGACTCGACGATCGCCCGCGTGCAGGCAGTCCGGGGTGGCTCGGCCTCAACCTTCGCATCAAACTCGCCGGGCGGCGTCATCAACCTGATTACCGCAACCGGTGCTCAGGAGGGCGGTTCGGTCGTCCTGACCCGCGGACTCGACTTCGATACGACGCGTGGTGATTTCCAGTATGGCGGTCGGATCTCGGACAACCTTTTCGGCTCGATCGGTGGCTTCTACCGCTCGGGTGAGGGCGCGCGCGACGCGGGCTACACCGCCGAAAGCGGGGGCCAGATCCGCGCGTCGCTGACCCGCGAGTTCGCCAACGGCTATGTGCGATTGAGCGCGAAGTATCTCAACGACCGCGCCATCGGCTACCTGCCGTCGCCGATCCAGGTGACCGGGACCAACAGCGATCCGAACTGGGGTCCTCTGCCGGGTTACGACGCCTCGTCCCAGACACTGCATTCCGCATTGTTCCAGGTCAGTCCCGGGCTTGACGGTGCGAATGGCCCGCGCGTGTCGGACATCAAGGACGGCATGCACCCCGAGGTCCTGTCTGCTGGCGTCGAGGCAAGCTTTGACGTGGGTTCTGGCTGGACGCTGACCAATCGGTTCCGCGTCGCTTCGGCCTCGGGTCGGTTCGTGTCGCCCTTTACCGCCGGCACGGGATCGCCGTCGGCCATCGCGGCCGGCATCGGCGGTGCCGGATCGACGGCGCGCTATGCCAACGGGGCCAACACCGGCCAGCTGGTTCCGGCCAATGCGAACGGCAATGGGCTGGTTGCCCAGATCGTGCTGTTCGATACCGAGATCAACGACTTCGGCAACATGGCCAATGATCTCAAGCTGGAGCGTGAGTTCGAGGTCGGCGGCGGTACCCTGCGGACCACGTTCGGCTACTATCGGTCGACCCAGAGCATCGACATGGACTGGCTCTGGAACTCCTTCCTGCTGGAGGTGAAGGGCGACAACGCCGCCTTGGTCGACGTGTTCAATGCGGGCGGGGTCAAGCAAACCCAGAACGGCCTCGTCGGCTATGGCGCGACGTTCTTCGGAAACTGCTGCCGCCGGTCCTACGACACCGACTATACGATCGATGCGCCATACGCGGCCCTCAGCTGGGAGAGCGGCGACCTGATCGTCGACGGCTCGATCCGCTTCGACAACGGACAGGCGACTGGCAGCTTCGCCGACGGCATCGTGACGACCCGGGACATCTCGGGTGACGGAGTCATCCAGCGGCCGGAAACCCTGGTGACCCAGATCGACTTCGCCAACCGGAAGCCCGTCGATTACGAGTGGGACTACGTCTCCTATTCTGTCGGCGCCAACTACCGGATCAACGCGGACACTTCCGTATTCGGTCGGATCAGCCGCGGTGGGCGTGCCAACGCCGACCGTCTGCTGTTCGGGCCCGCCATCCTGGCATCAGGGGCCATCCGCAACAGCGACGCAGCCGTAGATATGGTCGATCAGTATGAGGCCGGCGTCCGCTACCGGAACGGCCCGGTCCAGATCTTCGCGACGGCCTTCCTGGCCAAGACCGAAGAGACGAACTTTGAGGCCACCAGTCAGACCTTCACCGACGCAGAGTACGAGTCCAGGGGGCTCGAGGTCGAAGCTTTCTACCAGCTGGGCGATTTCGATTTCTCCGGTGGGGTCACCTACACCAACGCGGAAATCACGGCGGACCGGCTGAACCCGGCCAACATCGGCAACACGCCGCGCCGTCAGGCGGACTGGGTCTTCCAGGGAACGGGCAGCTACACCTTTGGTGCCCTGCGGGTCGGTGCGAACGTGGTGGGTACGACGGACTCCTACGCGCAGTTCGACAACCAGCTGGTCCTTCCGGGCTACGTGATCGTCAATCCGTTCGCCAGCTACGACCTGACCGACGACCTCGCCCTTACGCTGAACGTCAACAACGTCTTTGATGAGTTCGCCGTCACCGAAAGTGAGGAAGGCTCCATCGTGGCCAACACCACAAACATCCTGCGTGCCCGGACCCTGAACGGCCGGACCGCAAGCGTGAGCCTGCGCTACCGTTTCTAGATCTCCTGAACGCCGCTTGTACGGGCGGTGAACCTCACGCGCGATCCGGACCCGACCGGGTCGCGCGTTTTTCTTTTTCGGTTCGATTTGACCCCGGCCGCCTGACGTCCCAAACCGGGATCATGAAGGACAAGACGGCCAAGATTGGAAGTCTGGCGGACCTGGCCAAACTCGCTGGGCTCTCGACCTCGACAGTCTCGCGCGCGCTCGCCGGAAGCCCCTTGATCCGTGAGGAGACCCGGGAGCGGATCGCCGCCCTGGCCCGCGAACATGGCTATCGGCCCAATGCGATTGGGCGAAACCTCCGCACTGGAAAGACCCAGGCGGTGGCCGTCATCCTGCCGCTTGGACATGAGATTGGGCAGCCGGTCTCGGATCCCTTCTTCATCACCCTGCTGGGACATCTTGCTGATGCTCTGACGCGGCATGGATACGATCTCCTGCTGTCGCGCGTCATTCCCTCCGACAATGACTGGTTGGCCCGGATGACGGACTCAGGCCGGGTCGACGGGGTGTTGGTCATCGGCCAGTCCGACCAGATCGAGACGATCGATGCAATCGCTGCCCGCTATTTGCCGCTGGTGGTATGGGGCGCGGTCTTTCCGGGCCGGGTTCAGTGCACGGTCGGTACTGACAATCGGACTGGCGGTGAGCTGGCCACACGCCATCTTCTGGATGCCGGGCGCAGGCAGTTGGCGTTCTTCGGGAATCCGGACTTTCCCGAACTGGGGGAACGTTATCAGGGGTTTCTGGCGGCGCACCGGGCGTTGGGAATTTCGCCACCCGCCCACGTCCTGCCCGTCCACCTTACGCCTCAGACCGCCTATGAAACCATCGGCGAATTTCTGGACAGCGGGGCTGCCATCGACGGCGTCGTGGCGGCGACCGATATCATCGCCATGAGTGCCATTCGGGCTCTGACAGAGCGCGGCATCGCTGTTCCCGACGACGTGGCGGTGGTGGGTTACGACGATCTGGAAATCGCGATTCACGCCTCCCCTGCGCTGACGACGATCCGTCAGGATCTTCACGCAGGGGCCGAGGCGATGGTCGACCTGCTCATGCGACGTCTGGGCGGGGAGGCCGCTGCTTCCGTCGTGCTGCCGCCGGTGCTGATCGTCCGGGACTCTGCTCCTGCGGGTTGATGTTTACTGCGCCCGAGCCTGTTCGTAGTCCTGATCATCGTTGAGGGCCAGACGCGTTGCTGCAGGGTCAAACAGGCGATTCAGCAGCAGGGCGACGAACAGAACGAAGGCAAGACCGGTCGCCAGGACAAAGCCGTATTCTGCCCCTCCAAACATGTCGCTGACAGCGCCCATCGCCAGGGGTGACAGCACCGCGCTGACGCAGGTGAAGAACAGGATCACCCCGGCCACCGCTCCATGTTGCACCTTCGGGAAACAGCTGATCCCCTTGGAGTTCAGGGTCGGATAGATCACCGACATGAACAGCCCGGAAAGCGGCAAGAGCCAGACGGCGGCACCGCGGCCTCCGATCAGGGCACCCGCGAAACAGATCAGGATGGCGAGGCTGGACACGACCATCACGGTCGTCCAGGCGAACCGCCCCAGCAGCCAGGCTCCCAGAAACCGGCCGGCGGCGCGAAGCACGAAGAAGATCGAAAGCGCATAGGTCGCGATCAGGATCGCTGGCCCCTGATAGTCGGCCAGGAGCGTCGGCATCCACACGTAGATGGCCGTTTCGACCCCCACGTACAGCATGGTGCCGAAGCTGAAGGCCAGGGCGTAGGGATTGCTCATCATGGCCAGCGTCGCCTTGAGATCAGCGGGCTTTTGCTTGCTGGCGGCCGGACGCGGATAGCGGACCATGGACGCGGTTGCGATCAACAGGAGGGCCAGAGCTCCTGCAATCACATAGAGCCACTTCCACGAGGCTCCTGAAGCGATTAGAGCGGCCACGACCGCAGGCCCGATGATGGCGCCGACGCCGAAGAAGCCCTCGACGGTGTTCATCGTCGCAGTGTGGGATTTGGTCGATGTCGAGATGTCGCCAATCAGCGCCAAGGCCGCCGTTTTGAACACGCCGATCGCCGCGCCGGACAGGAACATAAGCAAGACGAAGAAGCCAAAGCTCTGTCCGACGGCGAACAGGAAGGCCGTCGCCGCGAACAGCGACAGACCCAGAACGATCGCCCGCTTGCGGCCAAGACTGTCGGCCAGAAACCCGAGCGTCAGACCGGCCAGGGCAATGCCGCTCATGGTCGCGTAGTGGAACGAACCGGCCGCCGTCATGCCGAGCTGAAATTCCTGGATGACACTCGGGATGATCACGCCGACCGAGTCGGTCGTCATCGCGAACATCATGAACATCAGGAAGGTCAGAAGCTTGATGACCCCGGTGTTCCCGGATCTATCCGTCGAGCTGGCGGCGGTCATGGGGATGTTCCTCCGGGGTGCCTCGGCTCACCGGTGCATCCGGGGCTTTGGTCGTTTGCGATGAGTTGAAAAGCGTTTGGGCCAGAGCGATCGCGCCCAGGACGCCGGATCGGTCCCCCAGCGCGGGTCGTACGAGGTAAGCCTGGATGGCTTCGTCTGACGTCAGGTGGGGCATGTAGCCGTTTAGCTCCTTCGCCAGGCGACGCTGAGTGGCAAGCAAGACTGCGGGATGGCTGCCGACGCCACCGCCGATGACGATCCGCTCGGGCGCAGTGACGAACGTCAGGGTCGCCATTGCCTGAGCCAGATAGTCCGCGATCAGGTCCCAGACCGGGTCGTCGGCGGACAGGGTCTCGCCCGGTTGCCCCACCCGGGCAGCGATGGCGGGGCCGCTGACCAGTCCCTCCAGGCAGTCTCCATGGAAGGGGCAGCAGCCCTCGAACGGGTCGCGCGCCGGGTCACGACGGACCTTGATATGGCCTGCCTCGGGATGAAGCGCGCCATGCAGGGGTGCGCCGTTGACGATCAGACCGACACCGACCCCGGTCCCGATCGTGACATAGACATGATCGCCTAAACCTCGCGCCGCACCCCAGCGTCCCTCGCCCATCGCTGCGCCGTTCACATCGGTCTCGAAGGCGACCGGGACGCCAAAGGCATCCGCCAGTCTTGGGCCGATCACGGCTCCGCCCCAACCCGGCTTGGGCGTTGGCAGGAGGGTGCCCCAGTCGGGGGCAGTGCGTTCGAGACGCGCGGGTCCAAAGGTTGCCACTCCGATCCCCAGGAGCCTGGCCCCCGTCGCGGCACCGGCGATCAGGCGCTCCACGTTCGTCAGGGTTTCCTCTGGCGTGGTGGTGGGGATGCGAACGGGGGCTGACAGATCCTCCGGCCCCGTCCCGAAGGCGACCATGACCTTGGTGCCGCCCATCTCTACGCCTGCGAACATGCTCATGCCTCCACGATCCAGCGAACGGCATAAGGGGGCAATCTGGACACGTCGCCTTCATCGTCCGACAGGCCCAGGATATCCGGCGCGCCCGAATAGCGGTCTGGTAGGGTGATCGAAACGGTTCGGTCGCTCATGTTGGCCAGGAGCATGAACCCTTTCGGCCCATCGTCACGGGTGAAGGCCAGCACCGCCGGATCGCCGACGACGCAAGGCATGGCGCGCCCGCAGACGCCGATATCGTTCAGGCGGCGAGCCGTTTCGCCGAGGTGCCGCATGGCGTCGAAAAGCATTTGCGCGATCGACCCTGCCTTGTCCCTCGACCCCGCCAAATCCCAGTCCATTTGCGGCCTGTGCAACCATCTGCCGTCGATGGCCCGCAAGGGATCGTCCGCATAAGCTTCATCATTGGTCAGGCCGATCTCGTCGCCCATGTAGATGAGCGGCCAGCCATCCAGCGCGTGGATGATGGCGTACAGGAGCATGAGACGTCGAACCGGCAGGCCGGCCGGGGACACGTCGCCTTCGAGGCCGAGAAGTGAAGCGGCCATTCCGTTGGTCGATGGCACGCCGCCGTCGGCAGTCTGGAACGCCCGGCCGTTCGGGAAGCTGTCGTCCTGCCCCCCATAGAAACGAGACCATCGCGCGAGGTCTTCTGGCGGTGCATAGGCGGCCAGGGCGTTCCAGATCAGGTCGTCGTGACACCGGACATAGTTCAGCCAGTTGGCCCCGTTCGGGCGAGCTGTAGCAGCGCTCAACAGCGTCCTTGCGATGCCTGCATCGCCATCGGCCAGCGCGCCCCACAGCGCCGTCATCACCCCGTTGCTGTAGGCCAGATCGCAGCCGGGTGCCTCCTGACCGAAGAAGGGCAGGACATCCTCCAGGCTTTCGATGGCCTCGGCGATCAGGACAACGGAAGGGGCGACGATCGACAAGGCTGCGCGCCAGGCCTCGACGATCCAGTAGACCTCCGGCTGGTTGCGGCAGGATGTGCCCGCGCGTTTCCAGAGGAAGGGCGCACTGTCAAGCCGGAAGCCTCCAACGCCTTTGCCGGCCAGATACAGCAGCACATCGAGCATCTCAGCGAAGACGGCGGGGTTGGCGTAGTTCAGGTCCCACTGGAACGGATAGAAGGTCGTCCAGACGTGACCGCCCATGTCCGCGTCATAGGTAAAGCTGCCCGGAGCGGTGTTGGGAAACACGTCGATCAGCGATGTCTCCCAGGCTGCGACTTCGGCCGCATCCTCGATCGTGATGTAGTAGTCCCGGTACCTTGGATCGCCAGCGCGCGCGGCCTCGGCCCAGGCATGTTCCCGCGCCGTATGATTGCAGACGACATCCAGAATGATCCCGATGCCTTGCCTCTTGAGGTCGCCCGCCAAGGCCTCCAGGTCGTCCATATCCCCCAGTCGAGGATCGACCTGGCGATAGTCTTGAACAGCGAAGCCGCCATCGCTGTCGCCCGGCCGGGGACGGAGGATCGGCAAAGGGTGCAGCCATCGGACGCCTAGGGCCTTCAGATACTCAGTCCGTCCCGACAGCCCCCGAAGGTTTTCGGCGAAGCGGTCAGCGTAGAAGGTGTAGACGACTTGCCCGGATTGCTCTGTGCTAGGTAACTCTGGCTGGCTTCCGCGTCCCATAAGCGCGGGGGTGTGGGCATCGCGATAGCCTGAAAGCCTTACCTCGATTTGGGACCGTATCGGATCATGATCCGGGTGGTCGCCGTAGAGGCGGGCGAACCGGTCCCAGAGCACCTCCCAAAGATGCCCGGTGGCCGCCGCGATCGTCTCCGGCTTCCCAACCGTTCGGGCTTCAAGCGACATGCAGCAGGTTCCGACCCCATCTTGATCGCAATGTTAACACTCATCCGGATGAAGTTGCAATCGATTGCAAATGGCGATGACGGACCGCAGCACCGTCGATGCCTGACCGCACCCTTTCGGCCGCAGACTCTCCGCGCGCTAGGGTCCCGAGGGAACAAGCCCCAGAGCGTCGATCCCTGAAGCTATTCATCTGGTCAGCTAAAGGGGTTCGACTGCATCCATCGCAAGCAGCCAGCGAGGCCTCCGGAACGAGGCCTTGGCAGATCGATGCAGCAGCCGTTCGCTCGAGGGCCAGGCCCGTCCCTTGAACGCGGCGACGGCTCCCGCCGGAATCTCGTGGACCTGAGGGCTTTCCAGATCTGTGGCCCATTCTGTGCCTGGACCACGGTAGGTTACGAGCAGTCGGAGACGCACCGCGTCTTCGTGAAATGCGGGACAGGTCCGTGTCTCAGCGGTTTCCAGACGCACCTTCCAGTTCTGGTTTGTCAACGAACTGAAGAGACCGCCGAGTAGCCGAATATCCCTGTCCAGCCACTTCGGCAGGCAGCACAGCTCGGACACCAGAGGCTCGGCGTAGAAGGGGAAGTCATCGACTTCGCAGGGGTTGGACCGAGTCCATACGGCGAGACGGACTTGCGGATCCTCCAGGGTCGCGAAGACAGCCGGTGAATCGCCCGTGGCGCAGACTGCAAGGGAGTGCGGCACGCAAAAGCTCCTTGAGATGTTATAGCGTAACATCTATGGCGACCGAAGCTATGCCGTCGAGAGGGTTTCATGTCCAGGCTCCCCGTCACCGTTCTGTCCGGCTTTCTTGGTGCCGGAAAGACGACAGTGCTCAATCACATCCTGTCGAACCGGGAAGGCATTCGGGTCGCGGTCATCGTCAACGACATGAGCGAGGTGAACATCGATGCAGCCCTGGTGCGAGAAGGCGGAGGCGCGGACCTCTCGCGTACGCAGGAGACGCTGGTGGAGATGTCGAACGGCTGCATCTGCTGCACATTGCGTGAGGATCTGCTGAAGGAGGTCGGCCGGCTCGCTCGCGAAGGGCGGTTTGACTATCTGCTGATCGAGTCGACCGGAATCTCCGAGCCCATGCCGGTCGCCGCGACCTTCGACTTCCGCGACGAAGATGGCTTCAGCCTGTCTGACCTTGCTCAGATCGACACCATGGTCACGGTCGTCGACGCCTTCAACTTCTTCCGCGACTACCCTTCGACGGATCGCCTGAGGACGCGCGGCGAGCATCTTGGTGATGATGATGAGCGGACGGTCGCCAATCTGCTGGTCGATCAGATCGAGTTCGCTGATGTCATTGTGCTGAACAAGAGCGACCTGTTGCCAGAGTGCGACCTCGGTCTGCTCGAGGCCATGATGCGCCAGTTCAACCCATCGGCCCGGATCATCCGGGCCGAGCGAGGGCGTGTCCCGCTGGCGTCGGTAATGGGCACCGGTCTATTTGACATGGACAAGGCCGAGAGCGCAGCCGGATGGAGTCAGGCGCTTCGCGGCGAAGTCACGCCCGAGATCGAGGAGTACGGAGTATCAAGCTTCATCTACAAGGCGCGGCGGCCTTTTCACCCGCAGCGCCTGTATGACCTTTTCCAAATGGAATGGCCCGGCGTCTGGCGATCAAAGGGCTTCTTCTGGCTAGCCAGTCGAATGGCCTATGTCGGGTCCTGGAGCCAGGCCGGGGCGGTGACGGAGCATGAGTGGGGCGGCCTCTGGTGGGCGTCGGTTCCGAAGGAACGCTGGCCCGACGACAATCCGGATTGGCTTGTGTCGCTTGAGGCTGTCTGGCGTCACCCCTACGGAGACCGGCGGCAGGAGATCGTGCTGATTGGAGCAGGCATGAACCGTGACCTTCTGACCTCCATGCTAGATCAGGCGTTGCTGACCCGCATCGAGATGGAGCGGGGCCCAGAGCGTTGGCGCAAGCTCGCTGATCCTTTCCCGCACTGGGGACCGCGTGCGGAGGCCGCGTGAGCGCGGTGAGTCTCTGGATCAGTCATGCCGAAAACATGTTTCGGGCCATCGGTCTGCGCCAGGCCGTGGGAGAGACCGGAGTTGTCAGGATTGGTCGCAACCGCCCTTCCGGGCCGCTTGGCCAGGGGGGGCGACAGGGCGCTAGAGGCCCAGGCCTGTATCGCCTTTTCTGTTGGACGAGACTGATGAGTTCGCTACCCCTCTTGGCGACAACAGTCGGGCTCCTCATGCTGTCGCAGACGGCAGCGGCCCAAGGCCTCGGAATGCCTGGCAGAGTGGACACCACTGTCTATCCCGCGTCGGATTTCGCCGCCTTCAATCCCCAGTCGGCCCTCGACATCGTTGAACGAACGCCCGGCTTCGTGCTGATCGAAGGTGAGGAGGTCCGCGGGTTCGGGGCGGCGGGTGGCAATGTGCTCATTGATGGCGCAAGACCATCGTCGAAATCAGGCGGCATCGCAGACGCTCTTCGCCGCATCCCCGCAGACCAGGTCGAGCGGGTCGAGTTGATCCGCAACGCCAATACTTCAGAAGCGCAGGGCCAGGCGCTCGTTCTGAACGTGCTCCGTGTGCGCGGTGGTGCTTCGGGAACCTGGTTCCTTGAGGCCGAGCACACCTCGCGCGACGTGATCTATCCGCGCGGCGAGGTGACCTATTCTCGAGCGATCGGAGGGTGGGAGACATCGATCAAGGCCAATGCCTTCTGGGAGGAGTTTCCGTTCGAGACTCGCCGGTTCAATCGGGATGCCTCCGGCCAGCTGCTCTCGACCTTTAACACCAGCCTGCCCTCGACCTTTACGGAGGTTTTTGTTTCGGGCGATGCCAGCCGTCCTGTTGCAGGTGGTCGGCTCAATGTGACCGGTCGGTTCGGGCGCTCGGAGTACTATTTCGACCAGCCCAGCGACATCTTTCTGGGCCGGTTGCCCGACGGTGCGCCTGATCAGGGCCAACTCACCCAGTACGACAGCCTGGACTGGGTCGGCGAAGTGGGCATCGACTTCACCCGGCCTGTGGCGGGTTGGACGTGGAAGACCATCGGCCTACTGAGCCTTACCGACACCGAGGTGGAGCAAAGCGATCGGCGCGAACGGGCGGATGGCGGCCTGATCGGCTTCACCGAGGTGGTGTCATCGGCCCGCCCGCTCGAACTGGTTGGGCGAACCACTCTGGCGGCTGCAGGGACATCGCGGCTGCGCCCCGACTTCGGTGCCGAGGTCGCTTACAATCGCCTGGAGAGCGCTTTGGCGATCCGCATCGACGACGGCACCGGCCCTGTTGCGCTGGATTTGCCGTCGGCCAATATCACGGTTGAGGAACTGCGAGCGGAAGCCTTCGCGAACCTCTCCTGGCAGGCGACATCCACCCTGACGTTGGAAGGTGGCCTCGCCGTGGAGACGTCGGAGATTACCGTGGCTGGCGATGCTGACCAGACTCAGACCTTCTCCTTCATCAAGCCGTCGGTGGCCGTGGCCTGGCGTGCGACGTCCAGGCTTCAGTTTCGTGCGGGGGTTCGTCGCAGTGTGGGCCAGCTGGACTTTTCCGACTTCGCCGCCTCTGCTCAGCTCGATGATGAACAGACCCAGGCCGGCAATCCCGATCTCGGACCTGACCAGACGACGCGGTACTCGGTTTCGGCCGACTATCGGGGGGGCGGTGACCTGGCGCTGACGCTGGAGGTCTTTCTCGAAGATCGCACTGACGTTCTGGAACAGGTCCTTCTGCCGTCGGGTGCGCCGGGGCTCGCCAATGCAGGTAATGCGACCTATCGCGGGCTAAAGGGCTCAGCCACCCTGCCTCTTGATCGCTGGTTGGCGGGAGCGAGACTGATCGCCGAAGGCGAATACATCCAGAGCGATTTCGACGATCCCCTGACGGGCCAGACCCGCGATCTGACCGATATCTATACCCCCATGGTCAAGCTCAGCTTCCGCCATGACGCTCTTGGCGGCCTCTGGAACTGGGGTGTTGACTGGGAGTCAGCCGGTAGCATCACCGACTACTTCGTCGACGAGACCAGCACCTACGAGGAGAACGCCAACTGGAGCGCTTTCGTCGAAACCCGCGCATTCGCGGGCTTGAGGACCCGTCTGACCCTGACCGACATCAATCCCGAGAGAGGCCACAGACTCAGGACCTTCTTCGATCCGGACCGCTCAGGCGCAGTGATCGGGACGGACGAGCGCCGCACACGCAAGGGCACCATGATCACTCTGAGGATCAGCGGGGCATTCTGAAGTCAGGTCGGGCTTGAGGCCTCGACACAGGCGCGGCATCGCCCCTGCACCTCCAGGACGATCTGTTCGCATTCGAACCCGACGCCCTCTGCCAGGTCCGCTAGAAGCGAGTCTGTGCCTTGCAGACTGACCTCCGTTGCCGCCTTGCAAACCCTGCAGACCAGAAAGACAGGGCGGTGGCTTTGACTCCCATTCCTGCAGGCGACATAGGCTTTTCGACTGCTGATCCGGTGAACCAGCCCGACCTGCTCAAGGAAATCGAGCGCGCGATAGATGGTGGGGGGATGGGTCTGTCCGCGCAGCGTCTGCATCCGCGCGAGCAGGTCATAGGCGGCGAGAGGCTGGTCCGCCTCGAGAAGCAAGGAAAGCACGTCGCGCCGCGGAGCGGTAAGCTTGCCACCCGCTTCTGCGCAGGTCCGTTCCGCACGCGCCAGATCGGTGCGCGACAGAGCCTCGACCAAGCTAGGGGCGTGCATGAACCTGTCGGGTCCGTCGCCAGTTCAGTGCATGGACCCCGGCGAGCACCAACCCGCCTGCGACCGTCATCACAGTCTCGCTGTCATGATCCGGCCAGCCAGCGGCACCCGCGATCAAAAGGCTGAGGCCAAGCGTGGCACCCAAAACCAGCGGTCCTGCCCGCCGCCCGCCCGACCCCAGGAGAGCGAGCGCAGAGGCCGGGACGGCCAGCGCCACGAACAGCCAGTGGACCCATTCCGCCTCCGCCATGACGCTCAGAAAAGGCAGGCCGACAGCCAGAACCGGCAAGGCAAGGCAGTGCAGCAGGCACAGACCCGAGAGCGACATCGCCACGCCGTCGAACCCTCGAGATCGCAAGACACTCGCCATCATTCATCCTCTTCACGCGCCCTCGTGATATGTTATAGAGTAACACATAACGCAAGTGCGGGAGATTGCGATTCAGCGCGAGGCCGGCATCAGGAAATCTTTGGTCGCGAAGACTGATGTGCTTTCACCATCGGTGATCCAGACGGTGGGGTTGCAGATCGGTCACGGGAACGTCGCCCTGACGGCGGTTCCCGACATGGCCCTCGGCGTAGGAGAGGCACGGCTTCTTCTCGGGCCGTCCGGCTGCGGGAAGTCGACGTTGCTGATGACGCTGGCCGGGCTTGTTGCCCCCATCTCAGGCGATGTGATGGTGGACGGAGCCCAGCTTGGCGATCTGTCGCCGGCACAGCGAGACCGAGTTCGCGGTCGCCGGATTGGTCTGGTGTTCCAGGAAATTCACGGCGTGGCGGGTTTGTCTGTCCTGGCCAATGTGCTGCTCGGCGCCTTTGCGGTTGGCATGCCGCAGGATCGGGATCGGGCGATGGTCTTGCTTGACCGGGTCGGGGCCGCATCTCTTGCCAGGAGGCCTTTCGAGACGCTGAGCCGCGGCGAGGCTCAGAGGGTCGCGATCGCGCGCGCGCTACTTCTTTCACCAGCCGTGATCCTCGCTGATGAGCCCACTGCCAGTCTGGATGATATCAACGCCGAAAGGGTCGCGGACTTGCTGCAGGCCATGGCTCACGAAACCGGCGCGGCCTTGATCATCGCAACGCATGACCGACGCCTGGGTCGCCACATCGAAGCAGTCGTCGAGATGACGAGGTCGGCATGACGACCCTCGGCCTGGTGGCTGCTCTCATCCGACGGGCCCCCTTCACCTGGGCCTTTCACGCCCTCGGCCTCGCAGTCGCAGTCGCGGTGTTGGGCTCGGTGCTCATCCTTCAGCGCGCAGCCGAAGAACGGATGACGCGCGACCTCGCTGGCATCGATTTGGTCGTCGGAGCCAAGGGAAGCCCGCTCCAACTGGTGACCTCGACCTTGTTCCAGGTTGATGCGCCGACCGGCAACATTCCCCTTTCCGTTCAGACGACGCTCGCGCGCGATCCCCTTGTGGAGGCCGCAGTGCCGGTATCGCTGGGTGACAGTGTGGCCGGTGTGCGGATCGTCGGGACGACGAAAGAGTACCTGGACCTCTACAGTGCGACTGTTGGCCAAGGCGCGATCTGGGGCAACTCCATGCAGGCCGTTCTAGGGGCCGAAGCCGCGCGGCGGCTTTCGTTGTCCATCGGGGACTCCTTCGCGGGAGAACATGGCTTGGCGGGAGGAGAGGCGCATGCAGGGCAACCCTATCAGGTGGTTGGTATCCTCAGGCCGACGGGCGCAGTCATAGACAGACTCATTCTGACCGATCTGAGCAGCGTCTGGGCGCTGCACCAGCACGATGACGGAACCGATGCCTCCGAGGGTCGACACGATCATGAACACGGCCACGATCACCAGGTGGTCAGCGAGACGAGCCTCGACAACGCCCTTCAGATCACGGCGGTACTCGTTCGCTATCGCTCGCCTCTTGCAGCGGTCGTTCTGCCTCGTCGCATCAGTGGAACCCCGGATCTCCAGCCCGCTGCTCCGCCTGAAGAGGCACGGCGGCTGAATGCCCTGGTCGGCGCAGGTTCGCGCGCGATCGCGGGACTGGGCGTTGCCCTTCTCATCCTGTCCGGGCTCGGCTTCATGATCGCCTTGATCGCAGCCGTCACTGCGCGCCGGCGTGAGATCGCCCTGCTACGCGCATTGGGGGGCGCACCCGGCCGCATGATGTCACTGAGCCTCACCGAGGGAGCACTGTTGGGCATGGTTGGAGGGCTGCTCGGGGCTCTGGGAGCGAGAGCAGTGGCGCAGGTCGTCGCGACCGCGGGGCCCGGCGGTCATCCGCTTCCGCTTCCCGCACCCGGCGGAACGGAGGCGTTGCTTCTGGTGGTTGCGCTCGGTCTGGCTGTGGTCGGCTCTGTTGCACCAGGCTGGATCGCCGCCCGGACCTCGGTCGTCCGGACTCTGGGAGGCGGCTGATGGGCAGCCGTCACGCGCTCGTGTTGCTGTTGCTCCTTGCCACCGGCTGCCGGCCGATCGAACCTCAGGCGGAGGCACCGTCCGTTCTGACATCGGAAGAAATGGCGATGGAGCCGGGCCTCGGCTTCGTCGAGGTCCCTTTGTCTGAAGCGGCAGAGGCCCTCGAAAGCGCCGCCACGCAGGATGACCCACTTGCTGCCGAACTCGCCGAGGAACGAGCGATGCAGCTCAATCTTCCGACCGCCGACGGCCCGATGTTGCGTGTCCTGCGTCAGACCCGGATTACGATCGATGAACACTCTCAACTGTTCGAGGCTGCCCATCCCGGGGCCGTGCAGGACATGGCCGGCCGGCGGATCACCTTGCAGGGCTATATGCTGCCGTTGGAGTCGGACCTGAGGACGCGTCACTTCCTGATCTCGCCCTATACGCCCGTCTGCTTCTTCCATCCGCCAGCAGAGCCAAACGAAGTGATCGAGGTCACCCTGAACCGACCCATTCCTGCAGGCTATCATCTGGTCGAAGTGACCGGGGTGCTGACGCTGGCGGACAACGGTGAAAAGGGGCTCTTCTTCCAGATGAACGGTGCGTCGGCGCGGATCGTGGAGCGGGTGGAGGGATGATAAATCTGCCTTCTCGTTGCTGGATCGACGCCGCCGTTCCGAACCCTTTGCTTCCGTACCCTCTACCCATCAAGCCTAACCCAAGGGACTGTTGAAATGACCCCTCGCACGCGTTCGCTCGCCGTATCCGCCTTCACCCTGTTGAGCACCCTGACTCTTTCAGTCCCCAACGGTGCCGTCGCCCAGACCCTGTCCCGCCCGGCCGAGGCGGTGGCCATCTCGCCGCGCCAGGTGACCTTCTCCAACAGTGCGGGAGAAGCCCGTGGCGTGTTGGTGCTGCCGCTGAGCAGGGCCGGCGACCTTGCCGTGCGGGGTGCCGGTCTCGCTGAGGGGACGCAACAGGCGGTGGAACGCGCGCTGAGCTCGGCAGCCTTTGGCTATGGTGCGCGTCAGACCCTGACACTGCGGGGCATCGGCGAATGGGATCGGATCCTCATCGTCGGCCTCGGCTCGTCGAACGCCGATCCCCAGTGGAGCGGTGCCGTGGTCGGGCGCGCATTGGTCAACGATCCCGATCCCGTCACCGTGCTGGCGGGTGGCTTGCCTTTCGACTCCGTGGCGGCCTTCGCGACGGGTATGGGGATTGGTCACTATCGTTCCGACCTTTATCAAGCCGGGCGTCGGGCCGCTGCTCCGGGCGGTCCCGTCACGATCGTCTCTGACGAAACGGACGCGGCACGGTCGATCTTCGAAGGCCGTGGCGCATCGTTGATTGAGGCCATGGCGTGGGCTCGTGACGTTTCCAACGAACCGGCCAACGTTGTTTACCCAGAGACCTTCGTGGAGCGGGCGCGAACCGCATTCGCCGGTATCCCAGGCGTGCGTATCGAAGTGCTGGATGTCCCGGCGATGGAGCGGTTGGGCATGGGAGCGCTTTTGGGGGTCGGCCAGGGTTCGGAGCGTCCGCCGCGTCTTCTGGTGGTCCGTTATCGTGGCGAGGGTGCCCCTGAAGGTGGCCCCATCGCCCTGGTCGGCAAGGGGATCACGTTCGACACCGGCGGCATTTCCATCAAGCCCGCCGCCGGAATGGGGAACATGAAGATGGACATGTCGGGCGCAGCGGCAGTGACGGCTGCGGTCCTGGCGCTCGCCCGTTCCGGAGCACCGGTGGACGTTGTCGCTGTCGCGGCGCTGGCCGAGAACATGCCCGATGGCCGCGCGATCCGGCCCGGCGACGTTCTCTCTGCGATGAACGGCAAGACCATCGAAATCATCAACACTGACGCTGAAGGCCGACTGGTTCTGGCCGACGCCCTTGTCTGGACCGAGCGCAATCTCCAGCCCGCCGTCGTGGTGGACGTGGCCACCCTGACAGGCTCGGTCGGCGGGGCGCTGGGCGACGACTATGCCGGGCTGTTCAGCCGACATGACGCCCTGGCGGATCAGTTGGAGGCTGCGGGCCGCGCCACGGGCGAACAGCTGTGGCGTTTGCCGCTCAACGCGTCTCACGGCGCGGACATGTCCTCCACCATCGCCGATCTCAAGAACACCAGCGATGCCGGCGCGGGGGCGAGCACTGGGGCCTGGTTCATCGGTGAGTTCGTCAGCCGTGACATCCCCTGGGCCCACCTGGACATCGCCAACATGGCCTGGAGCGGCTCGGGCGATTGGAGCGCGCCGGGCTCGGCGGGTTTTTCTGTCCGTCTGCTGGAGCAGTTCGTGCGCGACTGGCGACCGATCGCGCGTGAGCCTGGCAATGGGGGAGGGTGATCCTGCCGGTGCTGTCAGCCTGGCAGCGGCGCGTCGCTGAAGATCGAGGCAAGGGCAGAGGCGGCGAGCCCCGTGGGCCGGGGAGTGAGTTGACCGCGCTCAGCCGCCGGTCGCCCGGTGGGCGATCGAGGCGGCGTCGGCCCAGATCTTTCCGCCCACCCACAAGCCGATCGACGGCGTGATCTCGGTCAGCTCGATCTCAGCGTAGAGGTCGGAGGTTATGTAGGGGTCACCGCGCATGACGCTCCAGGCCTCATCGGCATCCTTTGCGCGAACGAGGAAGTAGGAGCCGCTGAGCGCGGTCTCGCCGGGTCGTCGCATGGGGCCGGCCACAACATAGCGACGCCAGTTTGCTTCAACGTGGGCGAGGTGGCCTTCCAGATGCTCGACCCGGCGAGCGGGGCCGCTCGGGCTGTCCTTGCAGACAAACAGGAACAGCGGAGTCTCGTCCTTGGCGACAAAAGGTGGGGCGTCGGACGGCGTGGCGGCGATCGGCTCTTGCATCGGTCGGGAATCCATCGGCAAATGGTATAGACTTATACCAGCTGATCGGGACCGGCATGCAAGGGCAGTCTGGGGCGAAGGCCGGATACGGTGAGTTCAAGCTGGGCTGGCCCGTCGTGGTGTCCGCCATGCTGGGCATTGGGCTCGGTCTGTCGCCGCTGCCGTTTTACACCATCGGCATTCTGGCCCCGGAGCTGGCCAGAGAGTTCGGCTGGGGCTTCGCCGAGATCCTGGGTGGGCTACCGATCATGACGTTCGCCGTGCTTTTGGCGAGCCCGCTGGTGGGGCTGTTGGCGGACCGGATCGGGGTGCGGACGGTGGCGCTGTGGTCGCTGGTGCTGTTCGGCCTGGCGTTCGCCGGATTCGCCGCCAGCAATGGCAACATCACGCTTTTCTATGTGACCTGGGGGATCATGGCGCTGGTCGGGGCCGGGACCCTGCCGGTGACCTGGACAAGGGCGGTGAACAACCGGTTCGACGTGCACAAGGGGCTGGCCCTGGGGCTGTCTCTGGTGGGGACGGGCCTCTTCGGTTTCGCGTGCAAGCCCTATACGGCCTGGCTGGTCGAGGAGTTCGGCTGGCGGGTGGCCTATTTGGGCGTGGCGGCTCTACCGCTGCTGATCGCCCTGCCGATCGCCTTCATCTTCTTCCACGACGCGGGCGGCAGAACCGTCACGGCGGCTGAGCGGCGCGTAGCCGATGCGGAACGCAAGGCCGTGACGCCGGGCCTCAGCTTCGGCCAGGCGCTGAAGGACTGGCGTTTCTGGGTGCTGGCGGTGGCCTTCGTGCCGATCAGCTTCGCCGTCGGCGGGCCCATTCCAAACATCGAGAACATCCTTAGGTCCAACGGCTTCGAGGCTGGCGACATCGTGACCCTTGCGTCTCTGATCGGTCTTTCGGTCATTGGAGGGCGTCTAATCGGCGGCTGGCTGATCGACCGGATCTGGGCACCGGGCGTGGCCTTCGTGCTGCTGAGCGCGCCGGCGGTGGCATGCTGGCTGCTGGCTCAGGGGATGACCGATCCGATGATTGCAGGGCTGTCGATCGTGCTGATCGGCTTCGCGGCCGGGGTCGAATATGACCTGATGGCTTTCATGGTCGCCCGCTATTTCGGGCTGAAGAGTTATGGCGGCATCTATGGGGCGCTCTACGGCTTCTTTGCTCTGGGGGCGGGGATCGGGCCGGTGGTCTTCGGCCAGTACTTCGACCGGACCGGCAGCTATGAGACGATCCTGCTGTATTCGGCCGTGGGGCTGGTGGCGGGGGCGGCGCTGTTGCTCTTGATGGGCAAATACCGGAGCTTCGGCGGGGATCGGACCGACGACGTGGCTACAGCGGATCGGACGGCGGACCCGGCGGCCTGAGACCCAGTGAAAAACACAGTCCACGCAGTGCACGGAGTCCAAGGAGTCCACGGAGTCCAACGGGTCCACTTCGTCATCCGGATTGCGCCGCTAGACTGCGACGTCGCGCAACCCTAGCGCATCGAGACGTCAATATCGGTCGTGTCGGCGTCAGTGCGTGGTTTGAACCGCCCATGTCTCCAGATCGGACCATCGCTGCTGGGCCCAGAGCAGACTGACGGCTCGGGCGTGGACGGTGAGGAGGTCTGAAGGACGGTGGATGCGATGGGCTGGGTCGCGGCGGTACCACGGGTCGAACAGCCGCTCCCATGACGCGATGCGGAAGGCGCGGATCAGGTGGGCACCGTCCCATTCGGGCGATAGCGATGACGCGGGAACTGGGACGCCGAGAACACGGCAGGGCATGGGCTTCGCGGCGGACAGGGCCGAGGCGAGCACAGAGCCAGCGCCTACGCCGGTGATCTCGGCGTCAGAAAGGTTCAGAGCGTTCAGCGCTGCGCGGACGGTCCCAGGCCAGTCAATGGGACCGCGCCAGCCCTCTGCGGAAAGTCCGTGGCCGGGAAGGTCCAGCGCGATGACGGGGCGGCCGGACGGCGCTGTCAGATCTGTGACTGAACCGCCGGCGTCGTGGAGCATCACGAGCGGGCGGCCGGGTCCCTCGGACAGACGGTGGACGGCGAGGCGGTCGTCGCCGAGCGCGAGGAATCCGTCTCCGATGTGATCGGGAGCCGGGTCGCCGGGATGGGCCGCGAGGTGGTCGGCGGCGGCGTCATGGAGGCTAGCGATGTCTGGCAGGATCAGGCCACGACCAGAGAGCGCCGGGCGGTCGAGGTGGGCGGCCAGCACGTCGGAGGCGGTGCTGGCGATAAGTGCGGTGGACGGCAGGCGATCAACAACCGCCTCGGCCCGGAACGTAAAGGCGGCGCGATAGACCGGGCGATAGCCATCGCCCGTGGCCAGGAGGTCCATCGCGTTGGCGTGGATATGCTCCGGGCTGGAGACGGCCATCGACATGCGCTCTGCAGGGTCGGTCGAGTGCCAGGGGAAGAAGACCGTCTGGGCCTCCATCCGCGCCCACAGCCAGGCCATATGGGAGCCGTCCCATCTGGGTTCGAACGGCGCGAGGTAGTCCGCGAGGAAGCGGGCGCGTTCGGCTTCGGTCCACGCGGGCAGGCCGTCACAGACGAGGGCGGCGGTGCTCTGAGGGAAAAGGGCCGCATAGGCCGCGGCGGTCGCGGCCCCGGTATGGAAGCCGTATAGGCCGACGCGGGAAAGGCCCAGCGTCTCGGTCAGACGATGCAAGGCGCGGGCGAAGTCGGCGCTTTCGGGGTCTGCAAGGGGTAGCGGATCCGAAGCTCCGGCCCCTGGCGTGTCCGGGGCGATGGCGGTCAGGCCGCGCGCGGCGATGGCTTGGCAGACTGTCTCGACGGCGCGGGAGGACTGGGGCGAGCCGTGGACCACAACAACCGCCGGGCCGCGTCCGTAGCTACGGATCAGGACCCGGCGGCCGTCGACCGTGACGAAGCCGCGCTCGCCGCCGGGGCGGATCACGCCACCCGCACCAGGGTCTTGCCGACATTCTCGCCGCGCATAAGCCGTTCGAGCTGGGCGCCTGCGCTGTCGAGGCCTTGCCCGATGTCCTCGGCGATGGTCAGGCGGCCCGCCTTGACCCAGGGCTCGGCCAGAGCGGTCCACTCCGACCAGCGGGGATAGAAGTCGTAGACAACCAGACCAAAGACGGCGGCGCGCTTGCCGACGAGGGGACCGATGGCGGTGACGGCCGGGCCAGCGTCGGCGTGATAGTGGTCGGCCAGTCCGCACAGGACGACGCGGCCATAGAGCTTCAGGTTTCTGATGCCGACGGCGAGTTGGCCCGCGCCGACGTTCTCGAAATGGATGGTCGACCCTGGAGCGACGGCGGAAGCTAGCTGCATCTCCCAGTCCTCGGCGCGGTAGTCGATGCAGGCGTCGAAGCCGTAGCGACCAACGACGAGGTCGCACTTTTCCGGTCCGCCCGCGATGCCGACGGCGCGGCCGCCGAGGTTTCTGGCGATCTGGCCCGCGACGCCGCCGACCGTTCCGGCCGCCGCGTTGACGGTCAGGAGATCATCAGCCCCGGTCTTCGCCAGCTGGGTCATGCCGGCCCAGGCAGTCAGGCCGGGCATTCCGAGCACGCTGAGATGCAGGGACGCGGCGATGTCGGATGAGACCTTGCGTGCGGTCCCGGATCGGACCCAGGCGAGGTCAGTCCAGCCGGCCTCGACGACCACCCGGTCGGCGGGTGTGAAGGCGGGGTCGCGGCTCTCTTCAATCTTCGCGACGCAGAAGCCGGGCAGGGGCTCGCCGGGGGCGGGGGCGGGCTCGCCCATGTGACGCCCCCGGATGCGGGCACCGATGTAGGGGTCGAGCGACAGGAACAGCGGCCGGACTTTCAGCCAACCCTCGCCCTCGGGCGGGCGGCGGTCGCGCGTCACGACGGCGAAGTCGGCGGCGACCGGGACGGCCGTGACGGGGCGGGCGAGGACGACTTCGCGGGCGGTGTCGGTCATGCCTCGACGACCTCGACCAGGGTGCCGTCGGGCGCGCGAAGGGTACCTGCGCGCTTGCCCCCGTAGACGGCACCGTCGCGGACGACCGGCGGGGTGATCCAGCCCTTCAGGGCGTCGAAATCCGGGTGGCGGAAGGTGGTGATGGCGATGCCGGGGGGCAGGGCCCCGGGTTCCGTCGGGCGGGCGGTCGTCGCGTCCGGGTACTGGTCCAGCTCCAGGAAGCAGTCGCGGCCGTGCACCATGGTGGCGAGGGTGTGTTTCGTATCCGGGGGCAGGTCGAAGGCGGCGTTGATCATGGTGTAGATCAGGTCCATCGAACGGCCGGCCGACAGCTTCAGCTCGGTCTCGAACCAGTCCAGCGAAGTCTGGAGGTCCGAACAGGCCAGGACGATGATGAACAGCTTGTCGATCAGACTGGCCGCGCGCGGCAGATCGTAGGCCGGCAGATTGTCCCGGATCTGGGTCAGGTAGACGATCTCCTGATCCGGACCCTTCACCTGCATGGGGAAGATGGCGGGCAGGCCGTCAAGCTCTTTGGGCGGGCCGATGATCTGGAAGGGCGAGCCCTCCATACGGGCGTTCACGGCGTGGGTGTCCTGGGTGCAGATCTCGATGGCGGCCCAGCCGAACGTGCGCAGCGGCTTGTAGTCAGCTGGCGTCGCGCCCTCGATGAAGCGAAGGAAGACCTCCGCACCCGACGCGGGACGGCAGACGACCGACGCGCGACCAGCCGTCGCCGGACATCCCCATGCGGCAGCCAGATCGGTGGGGACCGGGCCGCGTTCGACAATCGAATAGTCGAGCCACTCGACATAACGGGCCGACGTCGCTTCCGGATCGGCAACGGTCAACGTAGCGGCGCGCAGCAGTTCCATGAGGCCTGGTTCTCGTCACTTGGCGAAATGGTATAGATTTATATCATTTGAGCGCGCTAGGGTGGTCATAGCAAGGGGGCTGACGTGGCCGCATACATGATCGTGCTGGCAAAGATCGCGGACCGCGAGGCCTTCCTCGGTGGCTACGGCAAGGCAGCTGCGGCCCTGATCGAACAGCACGGCGGGCGCTATCTGTTGCGCGGGCCAGGGGTGCGGCTGCTGGAAGGCGACTGGGGTGACGGATCGTCGGCAGTCATCTCCGAGTGGCCGGACATGGCGACTTTGCGCACCTTCTGGGACAGCCCGGAGTATACGGAAGTGAAGAAGCTCCGCGAAGACATCGCCGACTGTCGCGTATGGGCCGTCGAAGCCCCCAAAATCATCTGAACTCACCGGAGGAAAAGCGATGAAGCGTATACTGATGGCCTCAGCCGTACTGGCCGCCCTAGCGATGCCGATGGCGGCATCGGCGCAGACGATCGATCTGTCCACGCCGGCCGGCGCGATCGCGGCGAACCGCAAGATCCAGTGCTCGACCGTGGACGGCGAGCCGGTGGTCTATCACTGGTCCGGCCGGGTCTTTGCCCGCGCACCGGGCGTGCCAGACCGGCATGTCTTCAACGTCGAGGGCATGAACGTGCGCCAGTGCGGGACGGTGACGGACCCCGTTCGGGGGACCGGATATCGCCTCGTGTCGCGCGAGCTGATGATCTACCTCGACCCGCGAACCAACCAGGTCCTGCGTACCTGGACCAATCCCGAGACTGACCAAGTGGTCGAGGTAATTCATGTCGCCAACGACCCGGTGAACTCGCGCCCGACCTATGAGCGAATGGCCGACGGGTCCCCGTTCCGGTTCTCGGGCCGGGTCAACCAGGGCTGGGTCTTTCTGCCGTTCGAGGTGCCGCTGTTCTATGTGAACCCCCTGGGCGGCGACTATCAGGAGTATGTCGGCAATCAGTACCACGCCATGGAGATCTTCGACTTCTCGGTGCGGGAAGACGACCTGCTGGACGCCTCGCGACCGCGTGCCGACGCCTCGATCGCCTGGGTCCGCATCTCGCCCTGGCTGCCGTGGATGGGAATGGGGGGACGTCCGGGCGGGATGGTGTTCAACGCGGTCGGCCAGACCATGGCGAATGGCATCGACGGCCTGCCCCAGGTGCTCCGGGACGAGATCGCGACGAACTACCCGGACTATGTCACCCCGCCCCCGCTGAATGATGCACGGCCGAACGAAACCAGCTGGACGTATTTCAGGAAGGTCTTCGACGCGGAACGCGCCGCAGCTCAGTGAGGGAACAGGCCTCCCTCTCCCGGCTGGAGAGGGAGAGCCTTCATCTGACCGGGGTCGTCCGGACCTGCTCGGCCGGGTCGCGGTCAATGAGATTGATCAGCACGCCATCGGGATCGCGCAGGCAGACCTCCATCTGGCTGCGATGCGGCATGGTGAAGGTGATCGGCTCTGGCGACCAGGTGGCGCCGGCCTCTCGTGCCGCGATCAGCACCTCCATGAAGGGCTGGGCGTAGAAGACGAGCGCCGTCTCGCCCAGGCGCGGCGGACCGGCCGGGACGGGCAGGGGCTCCGGCAGCGGCGTCAGTTCGAACAGCCCGACCATGCCAAAATTGGCTGCGTCCTCGCCGCGCTTGAGGATACGACAGCGCAGGGTCGATCCCGCCGGGACCTGAAGCGCGCCCTGCGAGGACTCGGGGTCGAGGTCACCCTCGAAGTAGACGGCGTTCAGACCCAGCGCACGATAGAAGGCGGTGGAGCGATCCAGGTCCGAGCAGAACACCGCCGAGCGGATTAGGCTGGAGACCGGCATCTCAGGAGTCGGCCCTGGACACTTCAAGCGCGACCTCTTCCGAGGCCAGGTCGTCCTTGGTCTGCATGGCTTCCGCTTCCTGTTGCAGGGTGCGCAGCACGCGGTTGAGGTACTCCTGCATCCACAAGCCCCGCTCGGCGGCCTGGTCCTTGGTCGGCTCGAAGCGCTCGATCTCGGATCGGGCGACCACGCCCTTGGCCTCCAGCAGCCGTTCCAGAGTGTCGAGCCTTTCGCGCGTGACGGCCAGTTCCTGGACCGTCGCCATCAGGATGTTGAGGACGCGCTCGACCTCGGGGTCCATGAAGTAGGGCCGCTTGCCCGCCGGCTTGGCGGACGACAGGGCCAGCGCAAGATCGAGGCTCATTTTCGAGCCCCGATCACATGCCAGGCGGCCTTGCGGCCATAGTCCTCGCCCTCGTCGTCGGCGGCGTCGGGGAAGACATCCTTGTCAACCACGGCCGTGACGCCGCCGTGGATCAAGCGATCCTTCTGAAAGCCCGCATCGACCAGAAAGCCGTCGATGTCGAGTTCGTGCATCGTGCTCCAGAAGGGTTCGTTGTTGTAGAAGGCGTCCCAGTCGCGCATGGCCTGTTCGAACAGGGGCATGTCAGCGGCGTACTGAGGCTGTTCAACGTGGAGCACGATCCCGCCGGGGGACAGGACGCGGAAGGTTTCTGCGAAGATGGCCTTCATCGAGGTCAGGGACAGCTCGTGCAGGGTCATGGTCGTCTGCACCCAGTCGAACGAGCCGTCGGCCCAGCGCGACAGGTCCGATCCGTCGCCCTGAACGAAGCGTACGTTCTCGACTCCCAGCGACTTCGCCCGCGCTGCGCCGTAGCGCAGCATGGGCGCGCCGACGTCCAGCGCAATGACCTCGGCGTCGGGGAAGGCCTCGGCGATCGGCAGGACGTTCTGACCCAGGTTCGCGCCGATATCGAGGATGCGACGCGGCCGGAAGTCCGGCAGGGTCTTTCTGATCCACTTGACCACGGCATGGCCGCCACCGTCGGAGAACCGGCCCAGCGCACCGCCCGTGGTGGCGAAGATGCCGCTATCGTAGTTGGCCGCCCCGGAAACGTCGCCGGGAAAGACCTCGCGGTGATAGCTGCCCGGCATGCAGTGATGATCCACCGCCGAGACATAGCGTGGAATCGGCAGGGCGGGGTCCAGCTCCAACCGGTCGCCCGTCTTGGTGAGGGCGTCGACCTTGGCCGACAGGGTCTCGGCCTGCCGCAGGGCGATCCAGCGGCCGGCCTGCTGACGCTGTTCCATGGTCGCGCGGCGCAAGGCAGACCAGGCCTGATAGTAGGGGTCCTGCAGCAGGGTCTTGCGCACCTCGTGGCGGTCCTTGGGGGTGCGGCCTTCGCGGGCCTCGAACGCCGGACCGGCGCGGCGCTCCCACGCCGTTTTCACGGCCGGCATGACCCGGGTCGAGAGGTGACGGTTCATGTGGGCCAGGAAGTTGAATCGCGCGATCTCGTCGTGGCTGGTGTCAGGAAACACGCCGTGGCGACCGACCACGCGATAGTCGGGCGGACCCGAGTAGGACTGGGCCGGGCCGGCGTTCTTCAGATCGGTTGAACCATCCATGATAGGCCTCCGGGGCTTGCCGCGCGCAAATGATATAGGATTATATCATTTACCCGTCGAGGGTTCCTCCAGCTTCCAGGATGACGCACATGGCCGCCACCCGAATCTTCGCCCTTTTCAACCTGAAGCCCGGCCAGGATCCGTCGGCCTATGAGGCCTGGGCCAGGGCCAGCGACATCCCTGCGGTCAGGGCAATGACGTCGGTCGACGACTTTCAGGTCCACAAGGTCGAAGGTCTGCTCGGCTCCGACGCCACCCCGCCATACGGCTACATCGAGACCATCGATGTCCGTGACATGGATCAATTCTTCGCCGAGGTCTCCACTCCGCAGGCGCAGAAGATCGCAGGCGAGTTCCAGTCGATGGTCGACGTGACCTTCCTCGTGACCAAGAGCCTCTGATGGGGCGCTTCGACGGCAAGGTGGCGGTCGTCACCGGATCAGGCCGCCGCAAGGGTCTGGGCGAGGCCATCGCACGCAAGCTTGCTGAGGAGGGAGCACGGGTCGTCATCTCCGATATCGGGGCCTCGAAGGATGCGGCCACGCCCGGTGCCATGATCGGCGCGACGGAGGAGATGGCGGCCATCGCGGCCGAACTACCGGGCGCATCGACCTGCGTCTGCGACGTACGCGATCCGGCTCAGGTCCGGGCTCTCGCGGCCCATGCGGTCGAAGCGCACGGTGGACTCGACATCTGGGTCAATAACGCCGGCATCGGCTACATCATGAAGCCGCTGATGGAGGTGATGCCCGATGACTGGCGCGCCGTGATCGACGTCAATCTGTCTGGCTGCTTCTACGGCATCCAGGCGGCTGCGGAGGTGATGATCAGGCAGGGCCGCGGCGGACGGATCGTCAACATCGCCTCCCAGGCCGCCAAGTCCGGCTTCCCCCACGCCCAGGCCTATACGGCGTCCAAGCACGGCCTCGTCGGTCTGACGAGGTCGGCGGCGATTGAACTGGGCCCGCACGGGATCACGCTGAACAACGTCTGCCCCAATCACGTCACCACGGGTCTGGGGGCCTGGCAGAACGAGTATTTCGCCAAGGTCGTGGGGGCTGCCTCAGTCGACGACTACCTGCAGGCGATGGCCAATCGCATTCCGATGCGCCGCCCGGGCCTGCCCCAGGACACAGCGGACGCCGTCGCCTTCCTGTGTTCGGACGAGGCCAGATACATCACCGCCGAGAGCCTGAATGTCTCAGGTGGCGAGGAGCCGCACTGATCGGTCAGAACGGCTTGACGGCCCCGAGGAACGCCACCGACGCGATGCCGATCCAGTAGACATAGGCCAGGCCTCGACCGATAGCGATTTCGCGCTTCAGCGCGGCTTCTTCCTGGGGGTTGGGTCCCTCGGCCAGGCGCCGGAAGCGCGTGGTCCACGCCCGCATGATGAAGCGCAGGCCAAGACCGATGACCAGCAACAAGCCGTAGACTGTGATCTTTGCAGGGTACCACAGCGTGCCCTCACCCACGGCCAGAGGTCCCTTGCCAAGAAGGGAGGCGACTCCGACGATCAGGAGGGCCGGGATCAGGATGTAGCGCAGCGCCTCATCGATCTTGGTAAGCCGGATGCCCAGGTCCGTTTCGCGCTGAAAGAAGGCAGCCCAGGTCAGGCTGAGCCAGGCGATGAAGACAACCCACATTGGAACCAGCCAGAAGCTGTCCCATGGCACGAAACCATACAGGGTCCCCATATGCAGCCCCAGCGGCAGCAGGAGGATGATCCCGGTCCGTGCAAGGATATCGATGCGGTAGGCCGTCTCCATGTGCCGACGCCGCTCATCGAGGCTCAACCTGGGGTTCACAACGTTATAGGATGTCTGAAACACCCCCCACTCTCCGCCCAGCCAGTAGACCATGGCCAGAATGTGCAGCCAGCGCAGGACCTCGATTTCGCCGATGATCATCGCGCGCCCTTCCCCTTAAAACGCATAAAGTTATGTCAATCGATCATATGATCCGCCGCAAGAGGTTTCGATGCCCGCTCCGTCCGACTTCACCTGGCCCGGCGGCCATCGCCTGGCCCTGTCCATCGTCGTCAACGTCGAGGAGGGAGCCGAGCAAAACATCCGCGACGGCGACAAAGGGCCCGAGCCGGTCGATGAACTGTCCGCTGTGCCCAAGCGGCCGATGCGGATGCACGGAAACGAGTCGAACTATCAGTATGGCATCAAGGCCGGCGCACCGCGCATCCTGAAGCTGCTGGACGAACACCGGATCGAAGCGACCTGGACGGCGGCGGCTTTGGCGCTGGAACGGGCTCCGGAACTGGCGACGCAGATCGCCGCGCGAGGCGATGAGGTCTGCTGCCACGGTTGGCGCTGGGCGCACCAGTTCTGGATGGACGAGGAGAAGGAGCGCGACTTCATCAGGAAGGGCTGGCAGTCCATCGAGCGCACGATCGGCAGGCGTCCGACCGGGTGGCTCAGCCGCTATCTGCATACCGAGGCGACCCGGCGGCTACTGGTCGAGGAGGGGTTCGCCTATCACATGGACGACTACTCCGACGACTTTCCCTTCTGGGACGTGGTCGAGACTTCAGGGGGCGCGAAACCCATCGTCATCCTGCCCTATGCGCTTGACTCCAATGATATGAAGTTCTGGCTGGCCCCGGCCCTGACGGCCCGGGACTGGCTGCAGTACGCCACCGACACCTTCGACCAGATGCATGCCGAGGCGATGGATGGGGAGACCAAGATGATGAGCCTGGGGCTGCACCTGCGCATCATCGGCCGGCCCGGTCGGATCGGGGCGTTCCGAGGCTTCCTCGAGCACATCCAGGGCAAGCCCGGCGTCTGGGTGACCAGCCGCGCAAGGATCGCCGAGGCCTTCGCCGCCGCCGTTCCGCCGCCCGCCGTATGATCGAACTCTGGTCCGTCCCGACGGCGAACGGTCAGAAGGTCCACATCGCGCTGGAGGAAGCGGGTCTGGCCTACCGTACGACCATGGTCGACCTGACCAAGGGGGAGCACAGGGCACCGGAGTTCCTGGCACTGAATCCCTTCGGCAAGGCCCCGGTGATGCGCGATCCGGACGGACCGGGCGGGCGGCCTTTGGTGTTGGCAGAGACCTTGGCTATCGCCTGGTATGCGGCCGAGAAGGGGGCGAACGGCCTGATCTCGGACGATCCCGCGACCCGCGCCGAGCAGATGATGTGGGCGGCCGCCATCTCGTCGTCGGTCGCCATGCCCTTCGCCATGCAGTTCTTCGCCACGCAACTGGCACCGACGCCCGACCCCTGGCTGATCGACACGATGACGGGCGGGGTGCGCAGGTCGCTGGACGTGTTTGAGGCGCGGTTGGCAAATCGAGACTTCGTCTGCGGCGAGGCGTTCAGTGTGGTGGACTGCCTGCTGTTTCCGGTCGTCGCCACCTCGGCCAAGCGGCTGGAGGGGTGGCTGGACGTCTACCCGTCGCTCAGGCGTTGGCATGACGATACGGCCAGTCGCCCAGCCGTCCAAAGAGGCATGGCGGTCGGGACGGATTGACCTAGGCGGTTCGCTCCGACTAAATGTCCGGACATTTGATCCGAGGCGTCATGGCCTATCGCTCGCTCCTGTTCGTGCCCGGTTCGCGGCCCGACCGCTTCGACAAGGCGGCGGGGGCGGGAGCCGACGCCGTCTGCATCGATCTGGAGGACGCCGTGCCGCCGGACGGCAAGGACGCGGCGCGCACGGCGACGCTCGCCGCGCTGCAAGGACGGTTCGGACTGCGGGTCAACGCGGTCGGGACGGCCGACGGCGAGGGCGACCTCGCCGCGCTGAGCGGAGCCAAACCGGTCTTCGTCATGATCCCCAAGGCCGCCTCGGCCGCAGACGTCGCCACCGTTCGCGCCGCCTGCGACGCCCCCCTCTGGCCCATCGTCGAGAGCGCCGAGGGCCTCTATGCCGCCTGGGACATCGCCGCCGCGCCGGGGGTGAAGGGCGTCCTGTTTGGCGGGGCAGACTATGCCGCCGACCTCGGTTGCACCCTGGAGTGGGAGCCGCTGTTCCACGCCCGCGGCGTGCTCGCCGCTGCCTGCGCACGGGCGGGGGTTGAGCTGCTGGACGTGCCCCACCTCGACATCGCCGACGAGGCCGACCTGGTCGCCTCCACCCGCCGCATCAAGGCCATGGGCTTCACCGGCCGGGCCTGCATCCACCCCTCCCAGATCGCCCCCGTCCACGCCGTCTTCACTCCGAGCGAAGCCGAGATCGCCCGCGCCCGGCGTGTGCTGGACGCCTTCGAGGCGGCCGGAGGCGGTGCCGCCCTGCTGGACGGAAAGCTGATCGAAAAACCCCTGATCCGCGCCGCGATGCGGACACTCGAGCACGTCGGAGACGCCTGAATGGTGCAGCAGTTCAAAGAGGTCGGCCCCCAACGCTACCGCGAGACCTTCGGCCGGTACTTCGAGGATTTCGTCGTCGGCGACGTCTATGAGCACCGCCCCGGCAAGACCGTCACGGAGTACGACAACCACCTGTTCACGCTCATGACGATGAACACCCACCCAATGCATTTCGACGCCGAGTTCGCCAAGGCGTCGGAGTTCAAGCGGAACATCGTGGTCAGTCCCTATACGCTCGCCCTGTTGATCGGCATGAGCGTGACCGACTGTTCGCAGAAGGCCATCGCCAACCTGGGCATGGACGAGGTCAAGTTCACCGCCCCCGTCTTCGCCGGCGACACCATCTATGGCGAGAGCGAAGTGCTGGCCAAGCGCGAGAGCCAGTCGCGGCCCGGCCAGGGCATCGTCACCATCCGCACCATCGGCCTGAACCAGGACGGGGTGAAGGTCTGCACCTTCGTGCGCAACATGCTGATCCCGGCGCGTGGCAACGCGGTCGAGGATCGCGTCGGGAACTACTGACATGAACGTTCACTCGCCCATCATCTCTGACGCCGACGAACGCGCCATTCTGGACGCCATCGACAAGTGGATCGAGCAGAAGGTCCGGCCCGTCGCCATGGAGCTGGAGCACGGCGACATCTGGCCCGCTGACCTCGTGGACGACATGGCCGAGCTGGGCCTGTTCGGGGCCATCGTCGATCCGGAATACGGCGGGCTGGGCCTGTCGGCGACGACCTATTCGCGCATCGTCATGCGCATCGCCGAGGAGTGGATGAGCCTGACCGGCATCTTCAACTCCCACCTGATGATGGCGACTGTCGTTCAGCGCTTCGGCACGCAGAAGCAGAAGGACTACTGGCTGCCGAAGTTCGTCACCGGCGAGATGCGCGGCGGCCTAGGCCTGACCGAGCCGGACGCGGGTACCGACCTTCAGGCCATCCGCACGGTCGCGACGCGGGACGGCTCCGACTATGTCGTGACAGGGACCAAGACCTGGATCTCCAACGCCATCATGGGCCACTGCTGCGCCCTTCTGGTGAAGACCGACCCGGAGGCGCAGCCGCGTCACAAGGGCATGTCGATGCTGATCGTCTCCAAGATCGACCCGGAGACCAAGGTCCCCCTGCCGGGCATCTCCAACGGCAAGAAGCTGGAGAAGCTGGGCTACAAGGGGATCGACTCCGGCGAGTTCATCTTCGACGGTTACCGCTGCGACGCCGAGCTGAGCCTGGTCGGCGGCGAAGAGGGCAAGGGCTTCCTGATGGCAACGGGCGGTCTCGAGATCGGCCGCGTCAACATCGCCGCGCGCTCGGTCGGCATCGCCAAGCGGGCGCTGAAGGAGAGCGTCATCTACGCCCAGACTCGCAAGACCATGGGCAAGCCCATCGCCGAGCACCAGGCCATCCAGCTCAAGCTGGGCGACATGGCGGCCCGCACCCGCGCGGCCGAGCTGCTGGTCGAGGATGCGGCCCGCGCCTTCGATGCCGGCGGCCGGATCGACATGGAGGCCGGCATGGCCAAATACTTCGCCTCCGAGACCGCCGTCGAGGTCGCCACCGAGGCGATGCGCATCCACGGCGGCTACGGCTACTCCAAGGAATACGTGATCGAGCGGCTGTATCGTGACGCCCCCCTGATGTGCATCGGTGAGGGGACCAACGAGATGCAGCGCATCATTATCGCCAAGCAACTGGTGGCGAGGAACAAGATATGACCCGCCAATCCTCTCCCGTAGGGGGAGGGGGACCGCGAAGCGGTGGAGGGGGACAGCCCCAGACACGGTGTCCGCGGCAGGCCCCCTCCGTCTCTTCGCTTCGCTACGATCCACCTCCCCCAATGGGGGAGGATTAGATGCGCCCCTTGTCCGGCGTCCGCGTCCTGGCGGTCGAGCAGTACGGGGCTGGTCCTTATGGCACCATGCTGATGGCCGAGCTGGGCGCCGAGGTCATCAAGATCGAGGCGCCGTCGATGGGTGGGGATGTGTCGCGCCAGACCGGCCCCTATTTACTGGGCGAGGGCGACAGCCAGTTCTTCCAGACCTTCTCTCGGTCGAAATCGTCGGTCGCCCTCGAGATCAAGACGCCGGAGGGCCGGGCCGACTTCGAGCGGCTGGTCCATTCAGCGGACGCCGTGGTCAACAACCTGCGCGGCGACCAGCCGGCCAAGATGCGCATTGACTACCCCGCCCTGAAGGCGATCAAGCCGTCCATCGTCTGCGCCCACCTGTCGGCCTATGGGCGGAACAACAGCCGCGAGGCCTGGCCCGGCTATGACTACCTCATGCAGGCCGAGGCCGGGTTCATGAGCCTGACGGGAGAGCCCGACGCCCCGCCGACACGGTTCGGCCTGTCCATGGTCGACTTCATGACCGGGACCATGTGGGCCATGGCCACGGTCAGCGCGATCCTGAAGGCGCGCGAGACCGGCGTCGGCTGCGACGTGGACGTGTCACTGTTCGACGTCGCCCTGCATCAACTCAGCTACCCCGCCGTCTGGGCGATGAACGAGGGCCATGACATCGGCCGCCTGCCGCGTGGCGCCCACCCCTCGATCGCCCCGTCCCAGCTGGTGAAGACCAAGGACGGCTGGGGCCTGCTCATGTGCCAGACGCTGAAGTTCTGGGACCGCTTCTGCGAACTGGCCGGGGCGGCGCATCTGCAGGCCGACGCACGCTTCGCCGACATTCCGTCGCGGCGGGCCAACCTGGGTGCGCTCAGCGAGGCGGTCGATGTCGTCACCTCGACCCGCACGACGGACGACTGGCTGGCTCTCCTCGGTGGAGAAGTCCCCTTCGCGCCGGTCCGCGATGTCGCCGACGCGCTGGCCAATCCCTTTGTCGCCGAGGTCGGGATGCGCGACGTAGTCGATCACCCGGATCGTGACGGCGGCCTGCACATGCTCGCCAGCCCTGTGAAGATCGATGGCCGCCGCGCGCCGGGTGTCCGGGCGCCCAAGCTTGGCGAGCAGACGGCCAAGGTTCTGGGCGAATGAAGCTGCAGGGCGTCAAGGTCCTCGACCTCAGTCTGTTCCTGCCGGGGCCGATGCTGACTCTGATGATGGCCGACCACGGCGCCGAGGTGATCAAGGTCGAACCCGCAGGGGAGGGGGAGCCGACCCGCCACGTCGGCTATCGCAAGAACGGCGAAAGCGTCTGGTTCAGGAACACACATCGGGGCAAGCGCTCCATCCAGCTGAACCTCAAGGACCCGGCGGACTACGCCGTCTTCATGGCGCTTGCAGCCGAAGCCGACGTGGTGGTTGAGGCCTTCCGGCCCGGCGTGGCCAAGCGGTTGGGCGTCGACTACGACGCGGTCCGGGCGATCAATCCGGGCGTCGTCTATTGCGCCATCTCCGCTTTCGGTCAGGACGGGCCGTATCGGGACCGCCCCGCCCATGACGTGGCGGTTCAGGCCCTCGCCGGCGTCGTCTCGCTGAACGAAGGTCAGGACGGTCTGCCGGCCATGCCGGCCATGCCGGTGGCCGATGCGCTCGGCTCGCTCACGGCCATGTCCGGCGTCCTGATGGCGCTGTTGCGCAAGCGCGAGACGGGGCAGGGCGACTACCTCGACGTCGCCATGCTCGACAGCGTCCTGGCCTGGACCCCCAACGTGACGGGTCGGATCTTCGCGACCGGTAAGGCCCACGTCGTCAAGGACGAACGCTCTTGGGGCGGCAACGCCATGTATGGCCTCTACCGCACCGCCGACGACCGCTGGCTGGCGCTCGGCGGGGCCGAGGTGAAGTTCGCGCGGAATCTGCTGACGCCGCTGGGCCGCGAGGACCTGGTCCAATACGCCGAGCTTCCGCCGGGGCCGGAGCAGGAGCCGCTGCGGGCCTTCCTGCGCGAGGCGTTCGCGGGCCGAACACTGGCGGAATGGCAGACCTGGTTCGCCGACAAGGACGTGTGCTGGGCACTGGTCCGGACGCTGAAGGATGCCTTCGACGATCCGGCGCTGGTCGAACGGGGGATGCTGGCGCGCGACGCGGACGGCAACGAGATCGTCGGCACGCCCATCCGCTTCCGCGAAGAGCCGGCGGTGATCGACCCGAGGGTGCCGTCGCTGGACGAACACGGAAACGAAATCCGACTCCGTCATCCTCGGACTTGATCCGAGGATCAGACCTGCCGCGGCGGACATGCTGGCGGCGACCCACGATCGTGCACTACGGCCTGTCAAATCACCCGGACGACGTTCGATCCTCGGGTCAAGCTCGAGGATGACGACTTCAGCTTGGGTGCGTCACCCTTCCCGCCGGTACGTCATGGCATAGACGAACCGCCCGCCTGGATGGACAGAGTCCGACGCCAGGATCAGGGTATCGTCCTCGGCATAGTAGCGACGAAGCGTCCGCAGCGCAGCCCCGCCCGTCTCGGCCTTCAGTGTCCTGGCGTCCACTGCGGACAGCAGCTCAGCCGTGATCTCCTGGTCGATCCGCCCGGCCGCGACGCCGAACCGTTCATCAAGCAGGACGTGGACAGAGCGGCCTTCGCCCAGATCACCCGCAACGCTGGTGAACGGCTGGGGCACATAGATCCGCGACAGGGCCAGCGGCAGCGACTCCGCAATGCGCAGCCCGTCGATCACCAGCCAAATCCGTTCCAGATCCCCACCGATCCGCGCCGCTTCCTCGGACGTCAGCGGACGTTCGACCTGGGCCAGCACCGTCAGCCGGGCGGTCTGGGCATACTGCATCAGATCCTCGACCCCACCCAGCGGCTGGACATAGGCCTGAGGGCTGGACGCGGCGATCACCGTCGTGCCCGCTCCCCGGCGCCGCGCGATCAGCCCGGCCTCGGTCAGCAGGCGGATGGCGTCGCGGGCGGTGTGGCGCGACACTCCGTGGGTCTGGGCAAGCTCCAGCTCGGGCGGCAGTTGAGACCCCACGGCGAAGTCTCCCCGCGCGATGGCGGCGCGCAGGGTCTCGGCGAGCTGGCGATAGCGAGGCGCGGCCATGGCTCTCCCTACATCGCCCGTCGCATGGCGGACCAGTCCTCGGCCAATCGATCGCGGTGCGAAGGCGCTGCGACGTCGATCAGGGCCTCAGCCCGCGCGTCGATCGACAGGCCGCGCAGATCGGCGGCGCCATGCTCCGTCACGATCACGACCGGGTCGCCTCGGCCGACGCTGGGCGGACAGGACAGGCGCGGCACGATCCGGCTGAGCGCATCACCCTTGGCCGAGGCGGGCAGGGCGATGACCGGCACTCCGCCGTCCGACGCCCAGGCCCCGCGCAGGAAGTCGATCAGGCCACCCGCCCCCGAGACCTGGCGCCCGTCCATCCACTCGGCATTGACCTGTCCGAACAGATCGACCTCGATGGCCGAGTTTATGGCGAGGAAGCGCGGGATGGCCGCCAGCGTAGAGATGGCGTGGGTCTGTCCGACCGGCTGGAACCGCACGCGAGCATCCTCGGCCACGCGGGCGTAGAGACCGGACGAGCCGAGCGCCACGCCGGTGGTCACGGCGTTCACCGCGTCCCGATCCAGCAGTTCGATCAGCGGATCGGTGACCATGCCGGAGTGGATCGACAGGCCCCGGCGGTCGGCCAGCGCGGCCAGCGTCGCCACTCCGATCTTGCCGAGGCCGGTTTGCACGGTCGCGTCGTCCGGGACCAAGGCGGCGACCCGCGCGGCGATGGCGGCGCTGACCGGATCGATCACGCCGGCACCATAGCCGGGCAGGGGCGTCCCGACCTCGACCACAACGTCGAAGGCGTCGAGCGGCATGGTCGGGCCGTCGCGAACGGCGGGCATGTCCGCGTGGGTCAGGCCGATGCGGAACCGGGTCCGCTCGAACACGGCCGGGCTGAAGTCGGCCGCGACACCGAGACTGCATCGGCCGCCCGGGTCCGGTGGAGCAATGGTGAAAACCCCGACATCGAACGGACGCTCCGACAGCCGTCTCCAGACCTGGGTGTAGGTCAGAGGCGAGAAGGCCAGCTGACCCGCCCTGAAGCTGTCGCGCCATTCTGGCGCGAGGAAGATGGCTTCTGCGCGGGCCTGTGCATGTAGCCCGGCCCAGTCCGTGCGATTGACCCCGGGAATCCACACGCCTTCGAACGTCAACCCCGTCGCCGCCTCGGGCCGCCGCGCCAACGCCTCCGCCAGCGCCAGCGGCTCGCCCGCGCAGCCCTGGACGAAGACGCGGCCGCCGTTCGGCACGGCCGACTTGAGGGCGTCGATCGCGGCGTCCATCGTCATCGAGGTCGGCATGGGTTAGGGGCGCGCTCCGGCTTGACCGGCGAGGGCCGGGGACGCGATAACAGCATATGTCCGGACATTTGTCCTCCATCACCGAACGACTGGCGGTTCTGCTGGCGAGGCCGGTCTCGCCGGACGATCGCGCGCGGGCACGGTTGCACCTGCTCGACTGGGTCGGCTGTGCCGTGGCGGGGGCACGGGAGGCCGATGTGGCGCGCGTCCAGGGGTTGGCTCGGGCAGAGGGGACAGGGGCCTGCAAGATCATCGGCGGCGCTAGCGTCGGGCCCCAGGCGGCGGCGCTCGCCAATGGCCCGGCCGGAGCGATCCTGGAGATGGACGACGTCGACCGCCGCGCTCTGCTGCACCCCGGCCCCGTTGCGATGCCCGCCGCCCTGGCGCTCGCCGAGCACCTCGGCGTGACCGACGGCGAGGCCCTGCTGGACGCCAGCGTTCGCGGCTATGAGGCCATGATCCGCATCGGGCGAGCGGCAGGGGCCTCGCACTATCGCTTCTTCCATCCGACCGGCACCGTCGGCGGCTTTGGTGCGGCGGCGGCTGGAGCCAGCCTTATGGGGCTGGATGACGAACGGACCGCCTGGGCGCTCGGGTTGGCCGGCCAGCAGGGCGCAGGGCTTTGGCGAGCGCGGCATGAGCCGGGATCGGTCAAGGCGCTGCACGACGGTCGGGCGGCGGCGAACGGCGTGGCCTCGGCTCTGTTGGCGCGCGCCGGCTTCCGAGGGCCGCTCAAGGTACTGGAGGGGGAGCAAGGCTTCTTGCCTGCCATGGCACCAGAGGCCGATCCCGAGGCCGTGCTGGCCTCCGCCGACGGCTGGTTCATCCACGAGGTCAGCTTCAAGCCCCACGCCGCCTGCCGTCATGCCCATCCCGCCATTGACGCGGCGCTCGCCCTGCGCGCGCGGATCGACGGCCCGCCGGACACCGTGCGGGTCGAGACCTACCGCGACAGCGTCCTCTTCTGCGACAAGCCCGATCCGACCACCCCAGCCGAGGGCAAGTTCTCGCTGCAACACAGCGTGGCGGTCGCCCTCATCCACGGCGACGCCGGCCTGGCCCGGTTCGAGCCCGCCGCCCTGGTGGACCCCGAGATCGCCGCCCTGCGTGCCCGTGTCTCGGTCGGCGTCGCCGACGACATCACCGCCGCCTATCCCGCCCGCTTCGGTGCCCGGCTGATGGCTAAGGCGGGTGGCGTCGAACACCGGATCGAAGCGCTCGACGCGCTCGGCGATCCCGAGAACCCCCTGTCGCCCGACGCCGTCCGAGACAAGGCGCGCGCCCTGATGGCCTGGGGCGGTATGAGCCCCGAAGCGGCCAAGCGCCTGATCGCCGCCGTCGAGGGGCTGGGCCTCACGACGACTGTCGCCGACCTGTCGGCCGCCCTGCCCGGGAAGGCCGCATGACCCTGTCCCGCACCCTCGTCGAACGCGCTCTGGCCCTGACCTGGGCCGACATCGACGGCCCAGCGCGGGCTGCCGCCAAAACCTTCCTGCACGACACCCTATGCGTCGGCGCGGCCGGAGCCCGTGCGCCGCTCGCCGTCAATGTCCTGACCGCAGCCCGGCGCTGGGGCGAGGGCTCGACCTGCGGCGTGCTCGGCCGGCCGGGCGTGCGTCTGCCCCAGCCCTCGGCCGCCTTCGTCAACGCCTTCCAGATCCACGCTCAGGAGTTCGACTGCGTCCACGAACCCGCCGTGGTCCACCCGATGGCCACGGTCGGTGCCGTGATCCTGTCCGAGGCCGACCGCGCCACCTCCGAGGGCGAACCCATCACCGGCGAAACCCTGTTGACCGCCCTAGTCGCCGGGGTCGAGGTCGCCGCCTCTCTCGGCCTTTCCGCCACCACGCCGCTCAAGTTCTTCCGCCCGGCGACGGCGGGCATCTTCGGCTGCGTCGCCGCCCTGATCTCGCTGCGTCGCCTTCCGGTGGATCAGGGCGTCTCCGCCTTCGGCTACGCCCTTGCCTTCGCCTCCGGCACCATGCAGGCGCACGCCGAGGGCAAGCCAGCGCTTCCTGTCCAGATCGCCAACGCGGCCCGCGCCGCCGTCATGGCCGTCGACCTCGCCGAGGCTGGCCTCCCCGGACCCGAGGCTTCGCTGGAGGGGCCCTTCGGCTACCTCACCCTGTTCGAGACAGCGCACAACGCCGCGCCCCTGACCGACCCGGCGCCCGGCTTCCGCATCGCGGAGATCAGCTGGAAACCCTTCCCGACTGGCCGCGCGGCCCACGGCGGCATTGTCGCCCTCCAGACCCTGATGGCGGATCACGGACTGACTTCCGGGGACATTGCGCAGATCGTCTATCGCGCGCCGCCTCTCATCCACCGCCTCGTCGGGCGTCGTCCCAGCGCCGACATGGCCCCAGCCTGGGCGCGGCTTTGCCTGCCGTGGCTGGGGGCTGTGGTCCTCACGCGCGGTACTGTGGGTCTCGCTGACTTCACGCCGGAGCGGCTGTCTGATCTGGCACTCCTCCAGCTTGCGGACCGCGTCCTCGTCGAGGCCGACGATAACCCGGACCCTGCCGCCTTCACTCCGGCGACCCTCACCGTCAGCACCAACGATGGCCGCTCGTTCCGACATTCGGTCACCGCCCAGCTTGGCTCGCCCGCACAACCCCTGACCCATGAACAGCACCTGGCCAAACAGGCCGCCTGCCTCGACTTCGGGGGCCTCGGTGCCAATGCGACTGCCGTTGCTGACATGATCGACCGGTTCGAGACCTTGCCCGACGCCGCTGCGATCCTCTCCCTCCTCGGAGCCCACCGATGACCGACACCCACCGCACCTACTGGGACGAGATCGATTTCGCCGCCATCGCCCGTGACCACCCCATCGGGGATGCCTTCACCCGGCTGGTGACCTCCATCAGCCGCGACGAGCTCCGCGCCCGGCAAGAGACGCTGTTCGCCCGCTGCGTCGCCCGCGCCTGGAAGACCGCCTTCTATCGTCGTCTGTGGGGTGCCGCCGGCATCGCCGAGGGGGACATCAAGGGCCTCGACGACCTGCCCAACCTGCCCAGCTTCGACAAGTCCGACATCATGAAGTCGCTGGAGATCGCGCCGCCGTTCGGCGACTTCGCCGGCTTCGATAGCTACCCTGCAGACAAGCGCCCGCCCGTCATCTTCCACACCACCTCGGGCACCACCGGAAAGCCCCAGGTCCTGCTGTTCGGGCCAAAGAGCCGTGAGGTTCAGAACCTGCTTCTGGCCCGCCTCTATCGCTGGCAGGGGCTTCGCTCGGGCGACGTCGTCCACTCGGTCTATGGCCACGGCATGATCAACGGCGGCCATTATGTGCGCGAGGCCGTGACCCACTGGACCAGCGCGGTCTTCATGTCGGCGGGCACCGGCGTCGAGACCCGCTCGGCCCAGCAGGTCGAGCTGATGAAGACCTTTGGTGCAACAGCCATCGTCGGCTTCGCCGACTACATCAAGCGGCTGGCCGAGGTGGCGCGCGAGGCCGGACTGGTCCCCGGCGTCGACATCCCCGTGCGGATGATCTCGGGCCACATGGGCCGCGAGGACAAGCAGGCTCTGTCTGACGCCTGGGGCGGGGCGGAATGCTTCGACTGGTACGGCGTCGGCGACACCGGCTGCATCGCGGGCGAGGGCCCCGACCGCGACGGCCTCTACGTCATGGAGGACGCCCAGTATCTGGAAGTCTGCGACATCGACACCGGTAAGCCTGTGGCCGATGGGTCACCCGGCGACATGGTTGTGACCTGCCTCTACAAGGATGACCTCTACCCTATCATCCGCTTCAACACCCACGACGTGACCGAGGTCATCACCCGGCCGTCGTCGATCGGCGCGAGCTTCCAACGGATCGAGGGCTTTCTCGGCCGGTCCGACAACATGGTGAAGGTGCGCGGCATCAACATCTTCCCCCAGGCCATCGGCCCCATGCTGGACGAGGCACCGGAGTTCGCCGGCGAGTTCGTCTGCAAGACCCGCCGCGATGCGGCGGGGCGGGATACGTTCGTGGTGGTGGCCGAAGCTTCGGTCCCCGGCGACCCCGCGCTGGCCGCCCGGTTCGGCGAGATCCTGAAGCGCAAGATCGGCATTGAGGTCGATGTGGAGCTGGTCGGTCGGGGCGAAACGGCTGCGCTCACCCAGGTCGAAGTACGCCAGAAGCCCATCCGCCTGATCGACGAGCGGTTCTGATGCTCGGCCCGTTCGAGCCGGAGGTCGCGGCCGGTGTCACCGGGCTTGCCGCCGCCTATTCCGAGGGCGCGGCCCGGCCGGATGCTGTGCTGGCGACCTATCTCGCCCGGATTGAGCGGCTGAACCCGACCATTCGCGCCTTCATCGACCTGGACGTCGAAGGCGCGAGGGACGCGGCCAAAGCGTCCACCCACCGCTGGGCCTCGGGCATGGCCCTGTCCCCGCTGGACGGCTGCGTCTTCGGCGTGAAGGCCAACATCGCCGTCGCCGGACTGCCCTGGACGGCGGGCATCGGCGCCTATCGCGACCGCATCGCCGACCGCGACGCCGCATGCGTGGCGCGCCTCCGGGCGGCGGGCGCGATCATCCTCGGCACGCTGAACATGGAAGAGGGCGCGCTTGGCGCCGTCACCGACAATCCGTGGTTCGGGCGCACGGAAAACCCCTGGCGCGAGGGCTATACGGCCGGCGGATCGTCCGGCGGCTCGGGCGCGGCGGTGGCGGCGGGGCTGTGCGCGGCCGCGCTCGGCACCGACACCATGGGCTCGGTCCGGATTCCTTCGGCATACTGCGGCGTGTTCGGCGTCAAGCCCCGCTACGGTGCGATTTGCGCCGAGGGGGTCACCCCCCTGTCGCCAAGCCTCGACCACGTCGGCGTCCACGCCCGCTCGGCCGAGGACTGCGCCGCCGTGCTGGCCGAGATCGCCACGCCGGACCCGGCGTCGCCGTCCGGTACGCTCGCCGTGCTGGATGCGACAGACCGCGCGACCCTGGTCGACGACGTCCGCGCCGCCTTCCTCACCGTGGTCGCCGCCGCAGAGACCCAGGGCCTGCTTCAGGGCTCAGTCCCATGCGACATCGACCTCGGCCGTCTGCGCCGCCGGGGCCTCCTGATCTCCGAGGTCGAGGGCATGGCCGAACACGCCGCCATGCTGGCGTCACGCCCCGACGACTTCTCCGAAACCTTCGCCGGCATGCTCCGCTGGGGCGCGGACCAGCCGCCCGACAAGCTCGCCGAGGCCCGCGCCGAGGTCGTTGCGGCTCGTGAGCGCATCGAGGTGATGATGGGTGACCGCGTCGGCCTGCTGTGTCCAACAACTGGCGGCCCCGCCTTCCGTTTCGGCGAGCCCATCCCGGCCGACCAGGCCGACATCACCTGCCTGGCCAACGTGGCAGGCTTGCCGGCGGTGGCGTTTCCGATGGGGTTGTCCAGCGACGGCCTGCCCTTGTCTGCCCAGATCATCGGCCGCGACAGCCAGGCGATATTGGGGTTGGCGGGGCGGCTTGCCACACCGCTTCCCCTCTCCCAGCGGGAGAGGGCTTGAGGCTCGGAGAGCGCAGCGATCCGCAAGCCGAAAGGGTGAGGGGTTTCCCTCTCACCGGTTCCCACCGGAACCCCTCACCCTTTCGCGCAAGACCACTCGCCGCGCTCGTGGGCGCTCAAGCCCTCTCCCTTTGGGAGAGGGAAAACATCGATGCGTCCGATCCTGACGCATGGGTCGTTTACGTTGTCCCGATGACCCGATCCGTCGTCCCCAAGTCCACGATGTGCACCATGTGCACTGTGTTTTTCACAGTGCACATTCGTCGATTTCAGACGATCCAGACGGTTCGCACCCTGTTTCGACCCGGCTCACCGAAACGGAAACACCGGCTTCCCCTTGGCCAGAAACGCATCCCGCCCCTCGCGGAAATCCTCGCCCTCGACCGCCTCGATCAGCCAGCGCGTGGTCTCGGCCGTATCCCCGGTCTCCCCATCGGCGATCAACCCCACGATCGCCTTGGCCCGCCGCGCGGTCCACTGGCTGGCCGCCGCGATCTGCGCCGTCTTGTCCGCCACCGCCGCCTCCAGCGCATCCGGCGTTTGCAGCGCATCGACCAGCCCGATCGCCAGCGCCTCCTCCGCCCCGATCAGCCGCCCGGTGAACAGGATGTCCTTGGCTTTCGACAGCCCCACCGCCTGCACCAGCCTGCGCGTGTCCGGCAGCGAATAGACCAGCCCCAGCTTGGCGGGCGTGAGCGCCAACCGCGCGTCCGTCGCCGCGATGCGCAGGTCGCACGCCAGCGCCAGCCCCAGGCCTCCGCCGACGCAGGCCCCCTCGATCATCGCGATCGTCGGCTTCTCGAACCCCGCCAGCGCCTCCATCGCCTCGCCGACCCGGTCGAAGTAGGCGCGGGTGCTCTCGGGCGTCGCATAGACGGTCTCGAATTCGCCGATGTCGGCGCCGGCCGCGAACGTCCCGCCCGCGCCCCGCACCACCAGCACCTTGGCCGCCCGATCCCTCGCCACGCCCGCCAGCACGCTGGGCAGGGCGGTCCACATGGCCAGGGTCAGGGCGTTTTTCTTCTCGGGCCGGTTCAGGGTCAGGGTCGCTACATCGCCCGCGACCTCGACCTTCAGCGCATCATTCATCAGCCCGTCCAAAAACCAGTTCCTGCCCAAATGATCTAAGTTTATACCATTTGCCAAGGGCGGATCGCGCCGCCCGTCCGAGGGAGCGAACGATGAGCGGTATCCACGAAGGCATGCCAGTCCTGGCCCGCCACGCTGGCGAATGGGAAGGCGAATACATCCACGTCGATCCCGATAACAACGTCATCGACCGGCACCGCTCGCATCTCCAGTGCAAGTTCCCCGACGACGGTCCGTACGCCTACTATCAGATCAATACCTACATCTGGGACGACGGCAGGAGGGAAGAGATTCATTTCCCCGCCACTTATCGCGACGGCCAGATCTGGTGGGACACCGACCGCATCGACGGCCGCGCCTGGGAAATCGACCCGCGGACCGTGTGTCTGACCTGGTCGCGCAAGGACATGCCGGGTGCCTATCTCTATGAGATGATCCAGCTGTCCGAGGACGGCAATGACCGCGCCCGCACCTGGCACTGGTTCGAGAACGACAAGCTGTTCAAGCGGACCTGCATTACCGAGCGCCGGGTCAAGTGAACCCACTGCATGATCATATGCCCGCGCTGGTCCGCCACGCCGGCGTGTGGGAGGGGACCTATCGCACGGTGACGACCGATGGCGTTGAGGTCGATCGCCATGCCTCGCGCATTGAGGTCTCTTTCCCCGACGATGGCCCCTATGCCTATGTCCAGAAGAACCGTTTCACCTGGCCCGATGGCCGGATGGTGGAGGCCGAGCATCCGGGCGTCTATCGCGACGGTCGGCTGTGGTGGGACACCGGGCTGATCCAGGGACACGCCTGGCAGGGCGACGAGCGAACTTGCATCCTGACGTGGGAGCGGACCGACACGCCCGGCGCACATCTCTATGAGCTGATCGTGCTGGCTCCGGACGGACGGACCCGCGCGCGGACCTGGCACTGGTTCCGCGACGGCGAATGCTATCAGCGGACGCTGATCGACGAGGGGCGCATCGCCTAGCGCGAGCAGCTGCCCTGGAGGGTTCTCAGATTGATGCCGATCCGGGTCGCATCCGGGCTGGCCCAGGCATAGCTGATCGCGGGCGCGCCCCTCTGGTCATGGACATAGAGAGTCAAGGCGTCGGCGTTCTGCCCCGTCGGCCAGCGGACGTTCCTCATGCGAAAGCCATACGTGCGTGGCGTGGTCTCGTCGGTGGTGACCCAGACCTCCCCGCCTTGATCGTGGATCGCCAGATTGCGGGCGTAGAACCAACCTTCCTGTGGTGCCTGTCGGGGCACGGCCAGCCAGCAGGTGAAGGCCGTGGCGCGACGGTACTGGACGGGATTGTCGGGTTCGTCCGGGTAGGCGTCGCCGCCGTCGGGATTGCGGGCCGTCTCCGTCATCCAAAGCTGGTCGGCCGACAGGGCAATGTCAGCCCCGATGGTCAGCTCCGGGCCCGTGCCGCCTTGCGACCGGACCGTGCAGGCCCCGTCCTCGATCCAGCCGACGAACTGATCAGCGTTGCGCCTCCACAGGGTCTCGCAGCCCGGATTGAAGCGCATGCCTTCTCGCGTCAGGCCTGCATGGTCGGCGTCGGCGGGCAGGCGTTCGCCCACCGGCGTCAGCACGTCCATGCGGATCACCATCTTCGCCGGATCGACGGCGAAGGCGTAGAGCCGCTGACGCCCCAAATCGGAGGGGTCATTGTTCCGGTATTCGTCCAACCTGAGCACGAGCGATCCCAGGCCAGGTGCCTCGATCCGGCGCACCGTGACGTGACGGCGCAAGGGCGGGGCTCCGTCCGGAAAGCCAAGCTCCTCTGCGAAGCCCACCTGCTCGGCATTGTCCCACTCGCCCTCGAACATCTCCACCAACCGGGGCAGGTCGCGCTCGAGTACACCGATGGCAAGAGGCGCAGGCGACGGATCACCGGCCGCCGCCGCCGGAGCCCAGAGAGCCAAAGCGACAGCGGCCAGCGAGGAGGCTTGCATCAGAAGCGGGCGCTGAGCGTGATGCCGTAGCTTGCGCCTGGGGCAGCCGTCACAGCAAACGCGCGCGGCCGGTCCCCGGAAGGCGTGAGCGCAGCCGGGAAGTCGACGTAGCGGAGCACGCCCTGCGGTGTGTCATCGTCGGTGATATTGCGACCCCAGAAGGCCAGTCTCAGGTTGTCGTTCTGGACACCCAACTGCACATCCAGTCGCGTCGAGGACGGGATGGTGATGTTGTTGTGCACCTGTTCGAAGAACTCTCCGCGATAGCTGACGTCGGCCGACGCGAAGGGCGTCCAGCCGCTCTCCAAGGCGTCACCGTCCCAGCGAATGCCAGCGCTTGCCAAATGCTCGGACACCAGCGGCGGGCGCTTTCCAACGATCGAACCGGCGCTGCGGCAACCCGCAAGATCGAGGTTGATCGCCGTGCCGGTCTTGCAAGCCGCGCCGCGCAGCAGCACCGCCTGGTCACCATCCACACCCTCTGTGATTTCTGCGTCGAGGTAGGAGTAGGTGAAACGCGCTGACAGGTTGTCGGTCAGGGAGTAGGCACCTTCCAACTCTAGGCCCTTCAGCTCGGATTCACCGATGTTGGCGCGGTAGCTCTGAACGACGGTCAGCGCCTGGAAGGTGTTGGTCAGGACCTGGTCTTCGTAGGTGTTCCAGAACAGCGAGGCGTTCAGATAGTCGAAACCGAACAGCCGCGTCTTGGCCCCGATCTCATAGTTGGTGAGGGTTTCCTCCTCGAACGTCGTGACGGGCGCGGCCGGATCGTTGAAGCCGCCTGGCGAGTTGCCCTGGGCGTACTGGGCATAAAGCGTCAGGTCCGACGACGGCTCCCAGGTCAGGGTGGCTCGCGGCAGAGTATTGTCGAACTGGGTCGTCCGGGTCAGGGTCGTGCCAACCACAGCATTCGGATTGGGACTACGCAGGGTCGCCAGGTAGGCGGGGGCGAAGTAGGTCGAGGCCGTGTAGGGCTGGTTGGTGGAGGTGACCTCGTCCTCCTGATACCGGAGCTCCAGCGCCAGCGTCAGGGTTTCCGAGAAGGCCAGATCAATCCCGCCGAAGATGGCGCGGGTCTCGACCTCGTTGATCGCACCGAGAGTGTCGAGGCCGACCTCAGTGGCCTCCAGGAACTCCGGTGAGGGGGTCAGCTCGTCGCTGGCCGAATAGACGCCGATGTTCCATGTCAGGAAGCCACCGCCCGGGCTCGACAGCCGCAACTCGTGGGTTTGTGTCTCCCGATTGGAGCTTGAGGTGTCGTTGAACGGCGAACGGCCGCAGAGCCGGTTGGCGATCGGGACGAACGGGCAGCCCGCTCCGATCAGGAAGAAGTCCCGCTCGTCATAGGATTGATCGTATCCGGAGGCCTCGTAGACGTCGTTCATGCCCCCGAGGTATGACACCACATAGCCCGAACCGGCGATGTTCCAGTTGGCGTCGGCGATGAAACGCTCAGCCTCGCGCTTGAGACCGGGCATCAGGAAGCGGTCGGTGTTCAGGGCGAACCGTGTTGGTGTCGCGATCTCGCCGCAGTAGTAGCTGCGTGTCGACTGGAAGCAGTTGTTGAACGTCGAGTTCTGAAGGGCCACCGCGAAGTGGCTGTCCCGGTCTTCGGAGCGGAAATAGCGGATCGATGCGTCGAAATCGGGATGCGGGTTGAAGAACAGGCCGCCATAGAGGCCCTGCGAGCTCTGGCTGCCGAGTTCCTCGCCCAGTCCGACCTGATTTAGATACTGCCCGTCCACGTCGTTCTGGGTCATGCCCAGCATCACGCCGACGCCGTCGATCAGCGGCCCCGATATGACGCCCGAGACTGAAAGGCGATTGTCGGTTCCCGCCGTATAGCTGACACGGCCGCTCCAGTCGTCGCCGGGGCGGCGGGTCACGACGTTGATCGCACCCGACAAGGTCCCGCGACCGAACACAGCCGATTGAGGCCCGCGAATCACCTCGACGCGCTGAGCTGTGTCGAGATCCAGGGTCGTGAAGTCACCGAACCACGGAATGCCGTCCAGGAAAACGCCGACCTTGCCGTCGGAGATCAGGATGTTGGACGCACCACGAATAACGGGGCGGTCGCCATCCCGGCCGAAGGCCTGCTGCAGCTGAACGCCCGGTGTGTAGCGGGCGATGTCGGAGAGATCCTCAAGCTGTCGGTTCTCGATCGTTTCCTCGGTGAAGGCGGAAATTGCGATCGGCACGTCCTGCAGGGATTCCTCGCGCCGACGCGCGGTGACCACAATGTCCTCGACCGCCGAGGCTTCAGGGTCGCCGTTCGACGCCTGTTGCGCGGAGGCGGGCGCGGCGGCCGAGGCCAAGGCTGCGAACGCGACGCCCGCAAGGATCATGCTGCGCGTCGGGATAACACGGTGAGTGTGCGACATTGGGTCCAGCCCCTCCGATTGGCCAAATGATATACTTATAGGTCATTTGACTATGGACGAGGGAGAGCAGGCGTCAACGCTGTAATGTAACGGCACGGTTCAGAGCCCTCGGCTGTCACGAAACCGTAACCATGACGACACGGTGAACGCCGGTAAGCTCGGGGTGCCTAGATCAGGCCCGCATCGGCCAGCTTGTCGATCACCGCCCGCTGACGCTGGGCGTAGAAGGCGGGCGTCGGAACGGTCACCCCGCCCGAGCCGTCCAGCAGAGTGTTCCGCGGCTGAATGTCCACGCCCGCATAGGCCTGGCTCCACAGATGCATGGGCTGACGCGACAGGATGTTCGGCATGCCCGGTCGGCGGCGGTAGCGGCGCAAACTCCCGACGTCGATCTCCGCATAGCCGGCCATGCTCTCGCCGTAGCCGGCCTCCGCCAGCACCAGGCCGCGGAAGTCGATGACCTTGGACGAGGCGTCGGTCGAGGCCTTGGGGATGGCGATGCCCTCGATCCCGGCCGAGTTGGCGCTCACGACGTAGGCCAAATTCTCGATGGCGCGGGCCTGTTTGGCGACGTTTTTCGGGGTGGCCAGCGCTGCGGCGATCTCGCTGGAGGAGTGGACGAACACTTCGGCACCGCGCACAGCGTGGGCGCGAGCGATCTCGGGATAAAGAATCTCTTCCGAGGCGATAGCCGCCAGTCGACCGATCTCGGTGTCGGCAACGGGGAAGACGCCATCCAGGCCGTACCGGGCCACGTAGTGATCCCAGACGTCATAGGGGCTGGGGCCGAACAGGGTGACAAGGCGGCGATACCGCAGCACCACCTCTCCTGCGGGCGCGATGACGAAGCTGCACTGGAAGTAGAGGCCTGGAAAATGCTCGTCGGTCTCATAGGCGTTGCCGGCCAGGAAGACGTCATTGGCGCGGGCGACCTCGCCCAGCACCCGATACTCGGGCCCTCCGGGTGCCAGACAGGCCTTCTCGGACCAGACGGCGGTTGGCTCGCCCATTGGAAAGCCCGTCAGGAAGTACTCCGGCAGGACGACCAGCCGCACGTCCGGACCGATGAAGCGTTTCGACGCCGCGATCTGGGCTCCGATCCGCCGGATCGCCTCGGCCATGCGCGGCCGACTGGCGCGGGCGTCGGCATCGCCGTTGACGGCGAAGCAGGTCGCCTGCAAGGCGAGGGCGATGTAGGGCGAGGGGTCTGACATTGCGCGCTCCGGGCGGATCGTCCTATGCCTAGCGCGGACTGAGTTGGTATAGGAATAGGTCATTTGGCCGACGGCGCATCAGACATCCAGGCCGACGACGCGGGACTTCTGAACGGGGCCCTGCCCACGCCCCTGTATCATCAGGTCTATCTGGTCCTGCGCGAACGCATCCAGTCGGGCGTCTACGCCGATGGCGAGACCCTGCCTGGCGAGCAGGAACTGGCGCGAGCCTTTGACGTGTCGCGTATCACGGTCAAGCGGGCGTTGAACGAACTGGCCGCCAACAATCTGGTCTCTCGCCATCGAGGTCGGGGCACGATCGTGTCGACCGGGGGGGTGATCCCGCTGGTGTCCGGCTCCTTCGAGACCCTGATCTCGTCCCTGAAGTCGATGGGTCTCACGACCGAGGTGGAGCTGCTGGAGGTGGCCGACGAGCCCGCCGATGCTCTTGTTGCAGCGCGGCTGAAACTTGAACCCGGGGCGACGGTTCAGAGGGCCGTCCGCCTGCGGAAGCTGCAAGGCGAACCGTTCTCCTACCTGACGACCTATGTCCCCGCCGACATCGCGGCACGCTATTCGATCGATGAACTGCGTTCGACGCCGCTTTTGACGCTGCTCGAACGCGCTGGGGCAGGGGCCGTTGAGGCCGAGCAGTGGATTACGGCGGGCGCGGCCTCGCCCACCGTTTCGGCCTGTCTGGACGTGCCGTCGGGATCACCCGTCCTGAAGATAGAGCGCATCATGATCGGCGCAGACGGCCGACCCGTGCAGATGATCGTCGGCCACTACCGGCCAGACCGGTTCCAGTACCACATGACGTCCCAGCGCCACTCGGGGGCCGAAGGCTGGACCTGACAGCCCTTTGGGCTTGCCAACAGCGTCGCGACCAAATGATATAGACTTATATCATTTGCGGACGACGCCTTGGCCGACGCACTTCTCCTGCTGCTGCACGTCCTGATCCTGGTCTACTGGCTGGGTGGCGATCTCGGTGCGTTCGTGGCGTCTTTCCTGATCGCCAATCCCGGCAAGGACCGGGCGGCGAGGCTAGGAGCGGCCGGGTTGCTGGGCGACGTCGACATGGCCCCTCGCACAGCGCTCATCCTGGCGTTTCCGACGGGGTTCACCCTGGCGGCCACGCGGGGGTGGGTCTCGGTCGATCTGGTCTGGATCGCGGTCTCATGGGCGGCGGGGCTGGTCTGGCTTTTCGTCGCCTGGCGAATTCATCTGAGCCACGCCGCGCCCGCGTCGAGCCTGCGCCAGTTTGATCTCGGCGTGCGTTGGGTCGTGGCAGCCGGCCTCGGTGCGGGCGGCGTGGCGGGTCTGGCGGGGGTTAGCGGTTGGCCGCTGTTTGTGAACCTCAAGCTCCTCATCCTCGCCGGATGCGTCCTCACCGGCTTGCTTGTCCGCCGCCTGACCGCCGACCTCGGCCCGGCCCTGGGTGCGCTCGCGGCCGGACAGGCCGACGCCGACGCTCGTATCGCCCGGTCGCTCGCCGTGACCCGCCCCGCCGTTCTCTTCATCTGGCTGTCGCTGCTTGCGGCGGCCCTGCTTGGTCTGTGGAAGCCCCAATGAGCCCTGCCGACGACCTGTCCCGCACACTGCCCGCCGACGCCCTCCGGGCCGCGCTGGGCCCCGAGGTCGTTTCGACCGATCCGGCCCTGCTGGACCTCTACGGTCAGGACATCTGGAAGATCGGTCGCCGTCCGGTCGCGGTTCTCCGCCCGGCCGACACCGCTGGCCTGTCGCGGGCCCTGGCTGAAACAGCACGGCTGAATCTGTCCGTGGCCCCGCGCGGCGGTGGCATGAGCTACACCGGTGGCTATGCCTCGGACGTTGGTCCGGTCGCGCTGATCGACTTGTCGCGGATGGATCGGGTGCTGCACGTCGATCCCAAGGCCATGACGGTCACGGTCGAGGCCGGCTGCACCTGGAAGGCCCTGCACGAGACGTTGAAGCCGCAAGGCCTGCGGACTCCCTTCTGGGGCCCTCTGTCCGGCGTGTCGTCGACGATCGGCGGCGGCCTGTCCCAGCTGAACGCTGTCTTCGGCGCGGGCCACTGGGGCACGACGTCCGAGAGCGTCGTCGGCCTGACAGTCGCCCTCGCTGACGGGCGGCTCGTCGCGACCGGCGCTCGCCGCAAGGCCGACGGCCGGGTCTTCTACCGCCACTACGGCCCTGACCTGACTGGCCTGTTCTGCGGCGATTGCGGCGCGCTTGGAGTCAAGGCCGAGATCACACTCCGGCTCATGCGGACGCCGGCGCACGAGGCGCACGGCTCCTTCGCCTTCGACACGGCAGACCAGGCGCTGGCGGCGACGGCCGAGATCAGCCGCGCCGGCGTTGCGGCTGACATGTTCGGATTCGATCCGGCTCTGTCTGCGATGCGACTGAAGCGGGCGTCGCTGCTTCAGGGGGTCAAGGCGCTGGGGGCCATCGCGACGTCTGGAGGCGATCTGTTCAAGGGCGTGGCGGCCGCAGCCCGAACGGCAGTCGCTGGGCGGGGCTTTCTCGGGGCCGATGATTGGTCAATCCATCTGACAGCAGAGGCCCGCTCCGCCGCCGGGGCTGAAGCCGATCTGGTTGAGGCGCGCCGCATCTGCCTGGGTCTGGGTGGACGCGAGGTCGAGGCGTCGATCCCGCGCGTGGTCAGGGTTAGCCCCTTCACGCCGCTGAACAATGTACTGGGCCCCGACGGTGAGCGCTGGGTGCCGGTTCATGGCCTCGTCGCCTTGCAGGACGGCCAGGCCGCCTATCGCGCCATCATGTCCCGGTTCGAGGCGCTGAGGCCCCGCTTCGAGGCGGGCCGGGTTCAGACCGGCATGATGTTGACGGCGCTCTCGACCAACGCCCTCCTGATCGAGCCCGTTTTCGTCTGGCCGGAAGAACGCCGCTCCCTGCATGAGGCGACGGTAGAGCCCCACGTCCTGTCGAAACTGCCTCGCTACGGCGAGAACCCTGAGGTCACCGCACTGGTCGCCGAGGCCCGCACCGCCGCCATCGACGCCTTCACCGAGGTTGGTGCCGCTCACTTCCAGATCGGCCGGACCTATCCCTGGCGCGACAGTCTGGATGAGGGTAGCCGCCGCCTGATCCATGCGATCAAGACCGAACTCGACCCGACCCATCGGATGAACCCCGGCGTGCTGGGCCTGTGAGGGGTTTCAGCACTCGCAACCCGAGGACCGGCGTCCACGACTGGCGCGGTCAGGCGCTCGACCCGCTCGAGGTCGGCGATGTCGCCGCCCGCCTGCGCGATGGACAGGCCGCCTGGGAGGCCAGGGGAGCCGTTTCCCGGTTGGAGGTGCTGCGTGCCTTCGGTCAGGCGCTCCGCCGCCACGCCGAATCCATCGGCACCGCGCTGGAGACTGACACAGGTCGCCGCCGTATCGCCCGACTGGAGATAGACAGCGTCGTCGGCTCGATCGAAGGTTGGGCCCGCGTCATCGCCGCCGACGCCCCGCCGGCTTGGGTGCAGGGTCGAGGGCTGCCGTCCGTGCGCCACACCGCCGCCTGGAAGGCTTATCCCCTGGTCGGCGTGATCAGTCCGTGGAACTTCCCCCTGCTGCTCGGCATGATCGACGCGGTGCCGGCGCTGCTGGCGGGTTGTGCTGTCTTGGTAAAGCCGTCCGAGGTGACGCCCCGCTTCATCGTACCTGTGATGGCTGCCGTGGCCGAGGTGCCCGAACTCGCCGCTGTCTTCGCCATCGTCACCGGCGATGGGATCACCGGGCAGGCGGTGGTCGATGTCGCCGACTGCGTCTGTTTCACCGGCTCGGTCGCGACAGGGCGCAAGGTCGCCGTTCAGGCCGCTGGGCAACTGATCCCCGCCTATCTGGAGCTCGGCGGCAAGGACCCGCTGATCGTTCTGGAGGGGGCAGATCTCGAGGCCGCGACCGACGCGGCACTGCGCGGCTCGGTCCTGTCTACGGGGCAGGCGTGCCAGTCGATCGAACGCATCTACGTCGCTCGACCCATCCACGACGCCTTCCTCGCTCGGCTGGTCCAGAAGGCTGAGGCCGCCCGGTTGAACTGGCCCGACATCGCGGCCGGCGAGATCGGCCCGATCATCTTTGACCGCCAGGCCGAAATCCTGGCCGCCCAGATCGCTGATGCGCGCGACAAGGGGGCCCGCGTCCTGACCGGCGGCGAGATCGAGATCCACGGCGGCGGTCGTTGGCTGCGCCCCACGGTTCTCTCCGGCGTCACTCCCGACATGGTGGTCATGCGGGACGAAACGTTTGGTCCCATTCTGCCGGTCGTCGCCTTCGACACCGTGGACGAGGCTGTGTCGATGGCCAACGATGGGCAGTATGGCCTCTCCGGCGCGGTCTTCGCTGCCTCTCTGGACGAAGCCGAGATCGTCGGCCGCCGGTTGGTGGCTGGGGCCATCAGTCTGAATGACGCGGCCCTGACCTCGATCTTCTACGAAGCTGCGAAGCAGGGCTTCAAGAGTTCAGGTCTCGGCCCCTCCCGCATGGGCGAGGACGGATATCGAAGGTTCCTGCGTCGCCAGGCGCTTATCGCCAACACCGCCCGGCCCGTTCCGCTGGCGGCCTTTTCCGAAGAGGGTTCGACGTGAAGCACCGCTCCATCACAGGCACCATCCTCTATACGTCCAAGAAGCCAGATCGCCTCGACCAGCCGCGAGGCATCGAGCATTTCCGCTTCACCCATCACACCGACGGTAAGCGTACGCTCCGCGCCCACTGCGAGATCGAGGAACCGCATCCCAGCGTGCTTCGCGACATCGTTTACTCTCTGGATGAGCACGGTCGTCCCATGGATTGTCATGTTCGCCTCACGGTCGACGACCGCTTCATGGGTTCGGGTTGGTTCCGTTTCACCAAAGACTATGTCGAGTGCGAGAGCTACGGCCCCACCATCGGCCGTCTGTCCCAGCGCATGCCGCTGAACGGTCCCATCGACGGGATGGGTACCCATCCTGTGGTGGCTGATGGCTACCTGCTGAGCCTGTTTGACTGGGCCGAGGGCGAGAAGAAAAAACTGCGGGTCATGCTGCCCAGCCCCGACCACCGGGGCGCGACCCCGCCCATCATCGCTGAGGTCAATATCGACGCCGTCTTCCTCGGCCGTGAGACGGTGACGGTAAGGGCCGGCACCTTTGCCGCGAAGCACTTCCAGTTCATCGATGATGGCAGTTCAGGGATGGCGGGCCAGCACCCGCCCTATGATGTATGGATCACCGACGACGCTGACGCGATCATGCTTCAAGGCGGCGTCGGCGGCTACATGCAGACCTGGTACGAACTGATTGCACTGGATCGCTGAGATGGACCGCCGGGCGCTGCTTGCGGCTGGTCTGGCGGCCACGTTCGCGGGTTGCGCAAGGTCTCAGGCGCGGCCAGATGTGATTGTGGTGGGTGCGGGTCTCGCAGGGCTGTCGGCCGCCCTGACACTACAGGATGCCGGCGCGCGGGTTTTGGTGCTGGAGGCGCAAGACCGGCCAGGTGGGCGACTGAGAACCGAGAGCGGAGGCGGTCTGACCATTGACGTGGGTGCCGTCGAGGTCGGGCCTCACTATCGGCGGCTGAGAGGGTGGGCGGAGCGGTTCGGCGTGGAGATCCGTCCCATCACCCGACGGTTTGGTGGCTTCGGTTACGCCATTGGCGACCGCTTGATCGCTGCCGCTGACTGGCCGTCCAGTCCTGCGAACCTCACGGTGGGCGCGGAGCGGGAGATCGCGCCTGCGGCACTGGAAGCCCGTCTATTGCGCCCCTTGTCACCGATCCGGACCGTGGATCAGGCCGCCGACCCGGCACTCGCCGCCTTCGACCGTTCCGCCTTCGATCTGTTGACCGAAGCCGGCGCGTCCACCGAAGCCATCCGGCTGATGGACCGCTGGACCAATGCCCCCTCGCTGGCCGGGGCGTCGGCGCTCGGCCTGTTCCGCGAGTTCGCCTGCTCTCCCAACGCGCCGCCACCGACCGGACCCGAGGGAGCCAGCGAGATTGTGGGAGGCAGCGCGATCCTGCCTGCTGCCATGGCCGCCGCACTGACAGTCCCTGTCCGCTATGGCGCGCCCGTGGCGGCGGTCTCGCAGACCCCTTCAGGGGTTGAGGTTCGCCTTGGCTCCGGTGAGACGCTGCGAGCCGGGCACGTCGTTATGGCCGCGCCACTGACCGCAGTGGCCCGTATCGCCTTCAGTCCACTCTTGCCCCCGGAGCTTTCCTCTGCCGTGACTGGGGCGGTCTACGCTCGAGTGACCCAGGTTCATCTCTTGCCCGAGGCACCGTTCTGGGAGGACGACGGTTTGCCGCCCTCTCTCTATGTTGACGGTCCGCTGGAGCGCGTTTTCGCGGTTGAGACGGAACGCGGCGTCGAACGCCTCGTTTGCTGGATCAATGGAGACGGAGCCATCGATTGGGACCAGATGAGCGAGGCCGATCGCGTCGAGCGGGCGGTGTCGGAGCTTGCACGCGTGCGGCCGTCCTCGGCCGGCAGGGTCCGAGGGGCCTTCTCCTGGAGTTGGGCCGGACCACTGTCGGGAGGCATCCGGCATGCCCCTCGGCCGGGTGAGGCCTTGGGCCAGGTGTGGGAGCTCGGCGGTGCCCACACGCGGATCTCCTTCGCGGGGGAACACACACGCCGCGAAGAACACGGCATGGAGGCCGCCTGTGAGACCGGCGAGCGGTCTGCGCGAGCGATTCTGTCGGCCTAGGCGCGCTCGATCAGGTTGATCAGGACACCATCCGGGTCGCGTAGCATGACCTCACGGTCGGTTTGCCGCTGAGGTGTGTCGACAAGCCGTTCAGGACCGCTCAGGAAGGCTTGGTTGATCCCTGCCAGTCGGGTCGCGACGGCGTCGAGGTCGGGGCGATGGAACACCAGGACACTCTCGCCGATGTTGACAGTCCCCTCTGTCTTCGCGACCCGCGTGAGCGCTTGTCCAGTCACCTGGAACAGGGCGATCATGCCGTATGGTGGGCCCTCGGCCTTGAGGATGCGGAACCGAACCCCGGCACCTTCGGCCAGGCCCAGCAACCGTTCCAGAGGCGCGCCTTGCAAGGCCCCTTCGAACAGCAGCTCGGGCAGGCCGATCACATCGCGGTAGAAGACTGTCGATGACTCCAGGTCCGAAACGAACAGGGCGCACCTGACCAACTGGCCGGTCGAAGGTGCCGTCTGGGCGACAGCCGCCGTGGCAAGCGCGGCGGGGGCGAGGGCGGAGCCGATCAGGAGCGCGCGGCGGTCGGTCGTCATGAGATCATCCTGGAACGGTCTGGGAAAGCAGCAGGTCGGCGACCGCAGCCGGTGCCGTGATCATGGCGTCGTGACCGGTCGCCAGGGTGGAGACGAACCAGCTCGGGTCATTCCGCAAGCGGGCGTAGTGAGCCGGGAACGACGCCATCGGCAGGACCGGGTCGACGCAGTGGTTAAAGGCGCGGCGAAGCCCGTCCGATCCGCTGTTCGTCAAGTGGATTGGGTCCAGCCAGGTCTTGAGCGGATGGGGCGTCAGACGGCGCTTGAGCCAGGCCTCGTCCTCGCCCCGGGCCGCGACGCCGAAGATCGTCAAATCGGGGAATACCTGCATGGCCACGCCGTCGGGAGCCAGCGCCCGCAGGCCGGCCTCGGTCGCCACGGCAGCCTCGGGCGTGATGCCGGGCGACTGGGTGATCATGGTCTGGCCATTGGAGGGCACGGCTGCGTCCAGATAGAGCACCGAGGCGATCCGGTCTTTCAGGCGGTCGCAGACGCCGGTGATCACCATGCCGCCGTAGGAATGTCCGCACAGGTGGACATTGGTCAGTTCTTCGGCCTCGATCACGGCCACGACGTCCTGGACGTGCGTGTCGAGACTCACCGAAGGCCCGATCAGATGGGCGCGCTCGCCACAGCCGGTCAGGGTCGGGGTCAGCACCCGCGCCCCCGCGGCTTCCAGCCTGTTGGCGACGCGACGCCAGCACCACCCGCCATGCCAGGCTCCGTGCACCAGAACGAAGACGGGGCGCGAGCTATCTGCTCGCGCCCCGTAATGGGTAGCGTTCAGGACCGCCCCCAATGCGCCGCCAGCCAGGAGAGTCCGGCGGCGCAACCCGTTGAACTCAGAAGTTCCGGCGCAGGCGGAAGGTCACCCGGCGCGGGTCGTTCGGATAGGCCAGCCCCACCAGTGAGGATGTGATGTAGTACTCCTCGCCGCAGTTCGAGCAGTCCAGCGACGCTGCCCAGGCTCCGTCGTTGCTCTCGTAGCGCACCCCGATGTTGTAGACCGTGGTTGTCGGGGTCAGCGACAACGGCACTGTGATGGCTGTGGTCCCGCCAAAGGGCACGCCGGTAGCTGTGCCAGCGTCGTTATAGGTCGAGGTCCAGTACTCATCAGAATAGCTGAGCGAACCGTTCAGCGACCACTCGCCGTCCAGCAGTGTCGTAGGCAGGGTGTAACGAGCACCCAGCGTGGCCTGGCTCTCGGGGAAGCGGACCGGCTGGTCGCGTGTGGTCACGCAGTTCAGCGGTTCCGGCGTAGTAGAGCACGGGACGCCGCCTGCGCCGTTCACCGCCGGAATGTCCACGTATTCCCGATCAGCGATCGAGCCTGTGGCATAGATCTCCAACGCATCGGTGGGGCTCCAGGTGATCTCGGCTTCGAGCCCGGTCGCTTCCAGGCCCCCCGCGTTGCGAGTCACGAAGTCAATGCCGCCGCCGGGCCGGGGCTGTCCCGAGAGCAGCTGCAGGTTCTCCACGTCCAGACGGTAGAGGGTCAGGTTGAGGCGCAGGGTGTCCTCAAGCAGGTCGGACCGCATGCCGAGTTCGTAGGACCACGCTTCTTCCGGTCCGAAGGCCGAGTTGGTGATCGCAGTCGTGCCGCGCGCGTTCCAACCACCTGACTTGAAGCCATTCGTTGCCGAAGCGAAGAACATCACGTCGTCGTTCATTTCGTAGGCAAGGGCGACGCGGGGCGTGAACTTCGACGTTGACTGCGAGACCGGGATCCCGGCCGCGATCAGGTTCGCGGTCGTCGGCCGTGAGGCTGCACCGCCGGTGGCACCAATGAAGCCGGTCGGATAGGTCGCCCGGGTCCGATCACCGAAACTGATATCCTTGTCTTCCTCGGTGTAACGGCCACCGAGCGTCAGGGTGAGCTGGTCCGTGATCGAGATGTCGCCCTGAGCGTAGACCGCGAAGGACTGGGTTCCATTGTCGAGCAGACGATCGCCAAGCACGAGGGCGCTGGTGGCCGTCGGCGTCGTGGCGAAGGTGTCGACCTGGTAGGTCGAGTTGTCCTCGTCCAGGTAGAACAGACCCGCGACCCAGCTGACGCGTCCCGTCTCGCCGACCAACTTCAGTTCCTGCGTCCACTGCTTGGTCTCGACGTCGTTTGAGATGGTGAAGCCGCCGAAAGGCGTGGGGCTACCGCCGAGGCCGAAGTCGATAGAGAAAATCTGGTCGGTGGCGATGTAGCCGCTGATCCAGCTGACACTGGCCCACCCCATGTCGTAGGTCAGGTTCGAAATAAGGGTGCCGACGCGCGTGCGGGCGCAGTTGCCGAGACGCTGGTTAAGGAAGGTCTCGATGGCGCTGTCATCGCAATCGCCGACACGAAGGCCCGTGCGGCTGGTGTATTGCGGATCGACGGGGTTCACACCGATCGTCGTCTTGGCCTGATCGATGTAGTCGGCCGACAGGTTCCAGTCCCAGTTTTCGCCCGGCTGGAAACGCAGCGCGCCCCGGATGCCCCAAGTGTCCTCGCCATTCAGGTCCTGACCGGTGGTCAGGCTACGCGAATAGCCGTCGTCGCCGATCTTGAGCACGGTCACGCCGGCCGAGACGACCTCATTGACCGGGCCGCTCATGGCACCGCGCAGGGTGTAGCGATCGAACGAGCCGTAAGTGCCCTCGACAGAAGCGCGGAAGTCCTGGTCGGGCTTGCGCGTCGTGATGGAGATGGCCCCGCCGGTGGTATTGCGGCCGAACAGCGTGCCTTGTGGCCCGCGCAGAACCTCGATCCGGTCGACGTCCAGCAGGGTGATGTTGTTGGCGATCTGACGGGCGACGTAGACCTCATCGACGTAGGTGGCGACCGGCACGTCGAAGGTAGCGACCTGCTCGGTCGAACCAAGGCCGCGGATGAAGTAGCTGACCGCGCCGCCTGTGCCGGTGTTCAGACCGCCCGTGAGACTGGGAGTCACACGCACCAGGTCAGTGGTGTCCTCGACGATGGCGATTTCCAGCTGGGTGTCGGTGAAGGCCGTGACGGCCAGCGGCACGTCCTGGATGTTCTGCTCGCGCCGCTGGGCGGTGACGACAATATCCTCGATGCGCGACGCTTCCTGGTCGGCGGCCGCCGTCTGTGCGACGGCTGGCGCTGCGGTCGCAAGAACGAGGGCAGAGACGCTCGAAAACAGTAACGCGGACCTACGCATGGGTGGCTCTCCTGCATCTGGATGACGGCGGACCCGACTCTGAATGATCGGTTCTAATAGTATATCCTTATATCATTTGCGACGTCCGACAAGCGTCGCTACCCTGTCGCCAAACGGAGACAAACGGATGCGTCTTTTTTGCCTCTCACTGTTCGCTGGACTGATGCTGCTGGCGGGGCCGGTTGCTCGAGCGGACGGCTTCGATACCGCCAACTTCGATGTCTTTGTCGATGCTCGAACCGGGACCGGACAGCCCGTCTACTGGTATTCTGTGGGTACGCTCCGGGCCTATCCGTCCGGCGAACTGCTGGCCCGCGTCGAGGGCTACGACACCTCGACCTCGGACCGACCCGAACCTGGGCGACCGCTGGCGCGGCAGTTCTCGCGCAAGATCTACGTCTATCGTGACCCCGAGACAAATGAGGTTTTGCGCCAGCGGAATGGCATGACAGTCGAACCAGTCGCCTATCCCTATCAGTTCATCACCTACGAACTCGTGGGCGACCGCCTGACCACCATGGTAGAGCAGGGGACAGGCGCGCGGGTGCAAAGGATCGGGCCAGGCGACACCATGCAGGCTCGGCGCATCGGTGACGCTCATGTCTTCACCGCTCCCCTTTTCCTTGATTTCCCTGCCGGCGGGTACCGCCGCTACCAGGCCTTCGAGAACTATGACTTCTTCATCCAGGCATCGGGTGGGGCCTCGAACCCGAACCAGCTGTCCTGGGTCCGCTATGGCGACGCCCCGGCCTGGGCCGGTGGCGGTCCAGCCATCATGCACCTGATTACCTGGCGCATAGATCGCTACGAGGATGTCCCGGCGACGTTGCGCCAGTACGTCGAAGCCGACGCCCCCCTTTGGCGCGCGCCGCCGACCGGCATCGAGGACATCCGCCGCTTGCAGGCTGGCCAATGAGCGAGCTTCGGTTCGAGCCGACCATGACGCGAGACGACCGGCCGGCGCGCGCAATCTACGAAGAGGTCCTGGCCAATCCGGCGCGGAAAGGCTTCGGGTTCGGTCAGCGGGCGGCGGTGGTGAACATCGACGTCCAGCAGGCCTACACCCGCCCTGACCTGTTCCCCAAGTCGGCCTATGTCACCGACCCGGACCAGATTGCCTGGATCAACCGGCTTAGTGATGCGGCGCGGGCAGCGGGGCTACCGGTCGTCTGGACCCGCGTCTGCTACAAGCCTGACGGCGGCGACGCGGGCGTGTGGGGCACACGCACCGACACGCCCGACAGCCTGCAGAACATCAAGTTCGGCTCCGAGCGCCATGCCTTCGATCCGCGCGCTCGGCCCGACTGCGAGGTCGACCTGATCTTCGACAAGCGCATGCCGTCAGCGTTCCACGAAACGCCGCTTCAGAGCTATCTGATCTGGCACAGGGTCGACACGGTGATCGTCACCGGTGGCTCGACCTCGGGCTGTGTTCGCGCCACGGCCGTGGAAAGCCTGTCTCGCGGATACCGGACCATCGTCCCGGTCGAATGCGTCGCCGACAAGCACGAGAGCTACCACTTCGCCAACCTGACGGACCTGCTGCTGAAGTATGCTGATGTCCTGCCGGCGGCTGATGTCCTGAACCATCTGGAGACCGCCCGATGATCCGCGCCCTGCTGGTGGCTTCTGTCATTGCGATCTCCGGCTGCGCCGCCGGCGCAATGGCCGAGCCCGCGCCCGAGCGGGTGCCGGCCGACCAGCGCGTTCCGCTGGATCTGCGTCGGACGACGCTGGTGGTGCGCGACATGGAGGCGTCGCTGGCCTTCTATCGGGCCATCGGCCTCGTCCCGATCTACGACAACGTCATCCGCACACCACGCGACGCCCTCACCGACGAGGCGGCCGAGCGGTCGCTGCGTCTTGTGTTCCTGCGCGCTAACGACGACTACATCGGCATCCTGGGCCTGATGGAATACAGCAAGCCTGAGCGCGAACCCCGGCCCGAGCGCGCCTCGGACGACAATGTCCTGCACCCCGGCGACATCGTTCTGGTCTTCAACGTCGAGAACCAGGAGGAGGTCTTCGCCCGCGCCATCGCTTCGCCCGGCGTGCGGGTGGGGGAGACGCCCCATGTCGTGACCTATCCCGGCTATGACGGGACCAGCGTGATCCGTGTGAACTTCTCGTCTGTTTATGACCCCGATGGTCACTACGTCGAGCTGAACCAGGTGCTCACGGATCTTCCGGTGGGGAACTGATTTCTGACTCTACGTTCGTGAGAGCTAGCGGCTGGCTCCGTCCGGTGGCACCCGGTGGACCGGCGCTCGGTTGTCGTGGAACCTAGCTCGGTCCAGATATATCTTTGACTTCAGTGCTTTGGTCCGAAGTCCTAACCTTTTTGGCTAGAAATTGCACGCTTTGGACTCGGTCGTGCCAGAGTCCAAAGCGGATGCGATCTCGCTCGCCGTCGCGCTCCAGCCGCCGCTCTGCGCCAGACCGGCAAGCATGCGCCGAACGGCGCTCATGCGGAACGGCTGGCCAGCGACGTAGCTGGTCAGGGTGAAGCCCAGGACCCGACGGTCGTCCGCGCCAGCGTCCGCCTTCAGGAATGCCGCCGCTTCCAGCATCTGATCGGCCCAGACGTCCTCGGTCTGTCGCCGGTCGATCAACAGGGTCCGGTCGTCAAGCTCGTTCATGAGCGGCACGGCATGGACGACCCCGTCGTCGGTGGTCATCGCCACCGGCACCTCGTCCTGCTCCCAGTCCAGGCAGACGTCGAACCCTGCCTCGGCGATCAGGCCCAGAGTCCGGAACGACTGCTGCCGTGCCGGGCTCATCCAGGTGCGGGGCGTCAGGCCCGCACGGTCGAAGGCCTCGCGTGTGCGCGCGACCAGCACCCGCTCTTCGTCTTCGGACAAACCGGAATGATGGATCGCGTCCGTCGACCAGCCGTGAGCCGCGATCTCGTGCCCGTCCTCCAGCGCCGCCTCGGCCAGCGGCCGGTAACGCTCCAGCGCGATCCCGTTCACCGGAACGGTTGCCTTCAGCCCCGCCTCCTTCAGCGCCCGCAGCAGCCGATACGCCCCCACGCGCGGCCCATAGTCCCGCGTCGTATAGTGCCTCAGGTCCGGCCACGGCGTCTGCATGGCCCCGGGATGCTTGAACGGCTTTCCTGACGGATCGAGCATGTGCCACTCGACCGGCATCACGATCATGACCGCCATCCCCCGGTCGCCGGGCCAGCGCCCCTTGAGCCGCGCCGTCGCCGGTCGCCAGGCGTACAGCGACTGGTCCATGCCCCGCCGCCGGTGCGGATAGATCAGATGTTCCTCAGGCAGCGGCATCTTCGAACCCGTATCCGCCTGTCGCCAGGCCGCGCCGCTGGATGTCCGCTACCGTCTGGTCCCAGGAGTGCTCGCGGAAGTGGGCCGCGATCTCCGACCCCGTCGCGAACCACACCTCGTCCCGATGCCCCAGGATGTGCTCCAGCGCGTTCTCGAAGGCGCGGATGCGGTTCGGCTGGCTGACCAGATAGGCGTGCAGCGGTATGCACATCACCGTCCCGCTCTCGCGCCCCTCGGCCAGTAGCTGGTCGAAATGCCGCTTCAGGACGTCGGCGTAGCGCCAAGGGTCCAAGCCCATCACCGAATAGCCGATGACGTCGTTGACCTCGAGCGAATAGGGCATGGAGACCAGCCGCCCGGTCCTGGTCTTCAGCGGTTGGGGCTGGTCGTCCTGGAACAGGTCGCAGGAGTACCAGAAGTCGTGCTCGGCGATCAGGTCCAGCGTCCGCGCCGTGTGCGTCAGGGCGGGTGCCAAGTATCCCCGGATTCGCTGACCCGTCGCGGCCTCGACCGAGCGGATCGAGTCTTCCAGCACCGCCCGTTCCTGGGCCTCGTCCATGCCGTAGGAGTAGCGGGTGTTGTAGATGCCGTGGCTGAAAAACTCCCAGCCCCGGGCATTGGCGGCCTCGATGATCTCGGGGTGGTGGTCGATGAGGCCGATCGACAGCGACACCGATCCGCGCAGGCCGTGCCGGTCCAGCAGGTCCTGCAGCCGCCAGTGCCCGACCCGATTGCCCCAGTCGCGCTGCGAATAGGCGGCCACGTCCGGCGCTGGCCGAGGCCAGCCGGGCCGGGACGGGTTCACCGGCGGATCGAACTCGTAGAACTCGATGTTGGGCGCGATCCAGAAGGCCAGGGCCTTGCCGCCCGGCCACGTGATCTTCGGGCGATCCCGATACGGCCAGTGGTCGTAGAGGTTGGGGTCCGACCGGTTCACTCGGCCGCTTCCTGTCGCTCCGGCTCGTAGCGGTCGCCCAGCGCCAGCATTTCCTCAAGCCCGATGCGGGCGTTCACCCCGGCGAGATCCGTCATCCGGTCCTTGTATCCCACGGTCGACCCTTCGGCCTTGAGCGCGCGCAGGAAGCTCTCGGCCGCCGGGATAATGGCGCGGACAAGGGCACCGGGGCTGATGACCAGCCTAAATCCAATCTCGCCTAGAGCATCCCGGGTCAGGATCGGCGTCTTTCCCCCCTCGACCATATTGGCCATGGCGGGCGTGCGGCCGAGCGTCGCCACGATGCGCTTCATCTGCTCCAGGTCGCGCGGGGCCTCGACGAAGACAACATCGGCTCCCGCCTCTGCATAGGCGACCGCTCGCTCCAGCGCGGGTTCGAACCCCTCCACCGCGATGGCGTCGGTCCGGGCGATGATCAGGGTCTCGTCCAATCTCCTGGCATCCAGCGCCGCATGGACCTTGCCGACCATGTCCTCGGTCGAGGCCACGCCCTTGCCGGCCAGGTGGCCGCAGCGTTTCGGGAACGTCTGATCCTCCAGCTGGATGGCGCGGGCTCCGTTGCGCTCGAAAACCTTGACCGTCCGCGCCACGTTCAGGGCGTTCCCGAAGCCTGTATCGGCATCGACGATCAGGGGAATGTCCACCCGCTCGCAGATGCGGGCCACAACGTCTGCGACGTGGTCGAAGCTAACCAGCCCCAGGTCCGGCCGCCCAAGCTGAGTGTACGCGATAGACGCCCCAGACAGGTAAACGGCCTCGAAGCCCGCCTGCTGGATCAGCAAGGCCGACAGGGCGTCGAACGCACCCGGTGCGTGGACCGCCGGTCCCGGCGTAGTCAGGCGGGCTTTCAGGCTCACGCGGCGGCTCCGGTGGGTTCCGAGGCGGAACGCTTCAGATGGGCGATCAGCCCTCCATCGCGCATCATCGCCGTCAAGTGGTCGGGGAAGGGGGCGAACGCATAGAGCCGACCTGAAGTCTCATTGATCAGCCTGCCCGCTTGCAGATCGAGCTTCAGCCGGTCGCCGGCCGTGATCTCGTGCGCGTCGGCCAGAGTCACGGCGGGCAGGCCCAGGTTGATGGCGTTGCGCCAGAAGATACGTGCGAATGACCGGGCGATGACGGCTCGCACCCCTAGGCGTTTCAGTGAGACTGCCGCCTGCTCACGCGACGACCCCAGACCGAAGTTCAGCCCGGCCACGACGAAGTCTCCAGGGCGCACGCTGCTCGCGAACCTCGGATCGATGGCCTCCAGGCAGTGGTTTGCCAGAGTGTCCGGATCGAGCTTCATCAGGTGGCCAGGTGCCAGGAGGTCGGTATCGATCTGGTCGCCGAACACAAAGGCGCGACCGCTCTCGGGCAAGGTCATGCTGCCGCCCTCCGTTGCCCGAGGTAACCACGCGGATCGATGATCCTCCCCGCGATGGCTGCAGCCGCTACACTGTAGGGCGAACCGAGATAGACCTCAGCTCCCGCATGGCCCATCCGCCCCTTGAAGTTTCGATTGGTCGTCGAGATGCAGACCTCACCCTCGGCCAGCAGGCCGGCTCCCATCCCTGCGCAGGCCCCACAGCCGGACGGCATCAGGGTGGCCCCGGCCGCCATCAGGCAGGCCAGCGTCCCGTCTCGAGCGGCCGCCTCCGTCACCCGCGACGACGCCGGGGCTACGAGCAACCGCACGCCAGCCGCGATCCTTTGGCCCGCCAGCACCCGCGAGGCCATGTGCAGGTCTTCGAGCTTTGCTCCCACGCAGGCCCCGACATAGGCCTGGTCGATCCGACGGCCACCGGCCTCGGCGACCGACACACTGTTGGCGGGGGAGTGGGGCAGCGCGATCATAGGCTCAAGCGCGCCCGTGTCGAACCGGTGCACGGCTTCATAGTCCGCCTCGGGATCGGACGCCCAGGCCCGCGCCGCCGCCTCGTCCTCGACCGGTGCCCCGGCGTCCCTCAGCCAGGCGAAGGTGGTCGCGTCCGGGGCCACGACCCCGGTCTCGGCGCCCAGCTCGGCGGCCATATTGGTCAGGACCAGCCGCTCGGGCATCGACATGGCCTCGACCGTCGGGCCCGCGAACTCCACGGCGCGAAAGGCATTGTCCATGCCCAGTTCACGGCACAGGAACAGCATCATGTCCTTGGCGGTGACGCCGTCCGCCAGGGCCCCGCGCCACTCCACCCGGATCGTTGCGGGCACCTGAAGCCAGGTGCGACCCGTTGCAGCGATCGCTGCCATATCTGTCGCGCCGTATCCTGCGGCATAGGCCCCGAAGGCACCGGCCATCGGCGTATGGCTGTCGCCCCCCGCCACGAGCATGCCAGGCCGCACCAGTCCTCGTTCGGCCAGCAGCATATGGCCGATGCCCTCCATGTCGTAGAAGCGGACCACGCCATGTTCGGCTGCGAACCGGCGCGTCAGGCTCAGGATCGCCGCGCTTTCGGCGTCCACGGCGGGGACATAGTGATCCGACGCGATCACGACCTTGGACGGATCCCACAGACCGCGCCCCAGCTCCGCCAGCATCGGCGCCCAGCGGCGTGGGCCGGAGCTGTCATGGGCGAAGCACAGGTCCACCTCTGCGGTCACCAGATCGCCCGCGCGCGCGTCTTCGCGGCCCGACGCCTTGGCGGCGATCTTCTCGACGAGCGTGCGACCCCTTGTGGCGTTGGCCCCAGCCATCCGAACCCCGTAGCGGCGCGGGTGGACCGCGCAAAAGATATAATCTTATATCATTTGCTCTTGCGGGCTTGCCAAGGCAATTCCGCCGGTGAAACGACGAAGGATGGCCTTGATGGCTGACGGCAGCGCGCATTCGACCCAGACCTACCGCTGGGACGACCCGTTTGATCTGGACGGTCGCCTGACGGACGACGAGCGGATGATCCGCGACGCGGCGCGCTCCTATGCCCGCGACCGGCTGCTGCCGCGCGTGGTCGCGGCGTTTCGCGACGAGGTCTTCGACCGCGCCATCATGACCGAGATGGGCGAGATGGGCTTCCTGGGGGCCATGCTGCCCGAGCAGTACGGCGGCGCGGGCGCCAGCCACGTCGCCTATGGC
>VYKS01000011.1_pt1 | contig 140513 bp, 114 predicted proteins | sample 5114511 | NCBI WGS metagenome assembly VYKS01 (sample SAMN12291795, study PRJNA351875) | freshwater metagenome | isolation source: freshwater lake | place: USA: Michigan, Gull Lake | collected 2011-07-05 | reverse complement strand
CAGCTTCGAGATGCGTCTTCCCGAACTGTTCTGCGGCTTCAAGCGGGCTGCGGGCGAACCGCCGGTCGCGTACCCTGTCGCGTGCCTACCGCAGGCTTGGGCGGCCGGATCGATCTTCATGATGCTGCAGGCGTGCCTGGGCGTGACGGTCGATGGATGGACCGGCGCGGTCAGCGTCACCCAGCCGCGCCTCCCGATTGGGATCGATCGGCTGGAGATCGAGGATCTTCCGCTCGGCGCCGCGCGGGTCGACATCCGTTTCCATCAGAAGGACGATCAGGTCGAGGTCTTGATCGTCAGAAAGGACACTTAGCGCCCCCGCCGCGTCTGAGGTTCGAGAAGCAGGACATCCAAGGCGGGTATCCCACGGGGGCGTTCGAGAACGTCTCGCAAGACCTGCCGCTCTTGGAACAAGGCCACAAGCCCCCCGTTACCCCTTCCAACAGTCTCCCTGGCTGTTTTATGGAGACCACGAAGATGGCTGACGCCCCCAAACTCGACGCCGTGGCCCTGCTGAAGGCCGACCACAGAAAGGTCGAAGACCTTTTCGCCCAATTCGAAGCCGCCAAGGGTGACGGCAAGAAAAAGGTCCTGGCCGAAAAGATCTGCATGGAGCTGACGGTCCACACAAAGCTCGAAGAGGACATCTTTTACCCGGCCTGCGAGGGCAAGGTGGAGGAGGACCTGCTCAAGGAGGCCTATGTCGAGCATGACGGCGCCAAGGTGCTGATCGCCGAGATCGAGGCTGGCGGTCCGGATGACGCGTTCTACGACGCCAAGGTCAAGGTGCTGTCGGAAATGATCGAGCACCACGTTAAGGAGGAAGAACAGCGCGTCGAAGGCATGTTCAGCCAGGCCCGCAAGGCCGGCCTCGACATGGACGCGCTGGGGGAGCAGATGGCGGCGGAGAAGGCGCAGCTGATCGCCAGCTACAAAACTGGCGGGCCGCCCGTTCCCGAGACGACCACCCTGCAGGGTACAGTGCTCGCAAAGCCCTGATCAGGCTGTCGACGGGCTTTGCAAAGGCGACGGGTTATCCCGTCGCCCTTCTGCATTGCGCGGATCTTCAGGGGGCTGAGCCTCACCCGTCCGCGCCCAAACAAGCAAACGGATGCGCTAGAGATCGATTTTGCTCAAGACGCCGGCTGAAGTGTTCGGTCTGGGCGCGGGCGAAGCGCCAGGCCCTATCGGCCTGGCTTGAGACTAAGGCGCCCAGGGGTTTGACCACACGTCACAACCGGACTCCCCACCCAGACACAGAACCTTCGTTTTTCCGTCGCCAAAGCGCGACGAAACCTTAGCCTTGGCGTCGTCGAGCCTCCTTATGACCGGCCCCAATCAGCGGTGGGAGTCGGCTCGTGTCCAAGTTTGTGTCTCGCAAAGTGATCGCAGGTCTGTTGGCGACGAGCGCCCTGAGCGCCCCGGTCATCGCCTCCGCGCAGGACGCGACGACTGTCGATGAGGTGGTGATCACCGGCCAGCGCGAAGCCCAGCGGGCCGCCATCGCGGTCAAGCGTGAAGCGTTTGTCGTGTCCGACGTCGTTTCCGCCGACGACATCGGCAAGCTGCCGGATCACAACACCGCCGCCGCCCTGCGCCGGATCCCCGGCATCTCGGTGATGGAAGACCAGGGCGAGCCGCGCTTCCCCGTCATTCGTGGCCTCCGGTCGACCTATAACCGCACCACCATCGATGGCGCACTGGTCGCTTCCGTCGACGAGAGCGGCCGCACCGTGCCGATGGACATCGTCCCCTCGGTGATGGCCGGGCGCCTGGAGGTCATCAAGACGGTGACGCCGGAGAACGACGGCAACGCCATCGGCGGCGTCATCAACGTCACCACGCGCAGCGCTTTCGACGCCAAGAGCCCGTTCTTCAACGGCATGGCCTCGTACGGCCAGTATGAGCGCAGCGGCGACGTTCGGAACGACAAGCCCTCGTATCGCCTGGCCTTCGCCGCCGGCCGCACCTTCGGGGCCGAGGACCAATGGGGCGTCGTGATCGGCGCTTCGCACGAGCAGCTGGACTACGACATTCCCCAGGTCGAAGCCGCCGATCCGAGCGTGCGCGAATACACCGCCGCCGGCGCGCCGGTGCTGTCGGGTTCGCCGACCGGAAACGGTATCCAGGTGCCGACCCAGGTGCGCCTGTTCTGGTACAACAACACCAAGCAGCGCAGCGGCGTGAACGCCAAGCTCGAGTATCGCCCCAGCGACGGGTTCCGCTGGGACGCCTCGGTTCTGGCCTCGCGCATGGAAGACGATGAGGAGCGGATCGAGTACCGGATCGAGCCCTTGGGCAACGTCTCGAACCAAACCCCCACCAGCGGCGCCTTCGCGCGCGGCAGGGGCATCATCCACCTGAACCAGCCGATCACGACGCGCGAAATCGGCCTGGCGCGCACCGGCTTCTCCTGGGCCTTCGCCCCGAACTGGAAAGCCGACGGCGACCTCGTCTACTCGCTGGCCGGACTGAAAGTCCCCAACCACTCGGTCGAGTTCCGCACGGTGGACGCACAAGGCGCCAACTACGCCTTCACCTACGACACCACCAACAAGCTGTTCCCGACCTTCAACCCGGTGAACGAAGCCGCCCTTCGCAACCCGGCGAACTATGTGCTGCAGCAGCACCGGGACGCTCTGACCAAGACCAACGAGAGCACCACCCAGGCTCGGTTGGACTTCACGTTCGACGACGATGCGCAATGGAAGCTGAAGTTCGGCGGCGTTCTGCGCTCCAGCGACCGCGATTTCCGCAACAGTCAGGTGAACTACCGGGCCGCCTCGGGCTTCACCTACACCCTGGCCGAAGTGGACAAGCCTGGCCCGACGGAGTTGATCGCCGGCCGCTACCGCGTTGATCCGCGCATCGACGCGGATGCGGCCATCGCGTTCTTCCGAACCAACCGCAACCGCTTCACAACGACGGTTTCCGCGCCGACCGGCAACTATGACGTCAGCGAAGACGTTCAGGCCGGCTATGCCCAGGCCAGCTATCGGGTCGGCGACCTGACCCTTCTGGGCGGCCTGCGCTATGAGCACACCAAGGTGGTGTCCGACGCAGTGCGCAACACCGGCGGCGTGCTGACCCCTGTGTCCAACAACGGCAGCTACGACAACTGGCTGCCCAGCCTGCACCTGCAGTGGAAGCCGCGTGAGGACCTGATCGTCCGCGCGGCCTGGACCAACACCATCGGCCGACCGGACTATGGCTCTCTGGCCGCAACCGAGAACCTGAATTTCGACGGCAGCCAGCCGACTCTCTCGCGCGGCAACCCCAACCTGAAGGCGCGCGAGAGCGAAGGCTTCGACATCTCCGTCGAGCTCTATCCGACTGACGGCATGATCTCGCTGGCCCTGTTCTCCAAGGACATCAAGAACGAGATCTTCACCCTGTCGTCGAGCGAGCGGCTGGACGTCGGCCGTGGCGTGGAGACGGTCCTGATCTCGACGCCGCGTAACGCCGAGACGGCCAAGATCAAGGGCGTCGAGTTCGCGGTGCAGCAGGCCTTCACCTTCCTGCCGGCGCCGTTCGACGGGTTCGGCTTCAACGGCAACGTCACCTGGCTCGACACCGAGTTCACGTTCCTGACCTCGACCGGTCCGCGCGTTACGGGCCTGTTCCAACAGCCCGAGATCACCACCAACGCGGCGGTCTATTACCAGCGGGGCCCCTTCGAGGCGCGCGTCTCGCACAACTACATCGGCGGCCAGCTGGAAACGATCAACGACGCCAACGTCAACTCCGACCAATACTGGAAGGGACGCCACGTGTTCGACGCCAGTCTGTCCTGGCGCTGGAACAAGCATCTGAGCCTGTTCGTCGAAGGCCAGAACCTGTCGAACACCGGCCGTCAGGAAGTGACTGGCCCTGGCCGCCGCAATCTTCAAGAGTGGGCGAACTACGGCCGGACCTATTGGGTCGGCGCGGCCGTGAACTTCTAGGCGGAGAGGTAGGGTCGTGTCGCTCGTCCTAGCTCTAGTGGTCGCGCTTCAGGCCGCGCCGACTCCCGTATCGCCGAGCACGGCGGGCTTCGAGACGGTTCGCCGCTACGCCAGCAACGCGAGCCAAGGCGTCGCGGTCGGGCCGCACGACCTCTACGCGGTCAGCAACTTCAACATCGTTCGTCTCGACAAGAAGACGGGCGAGAAGCGCGGGGAGTGGACAGGCGAGCGGTCGCGCTTTCCGCACGTCAATTCCTGCGCCGTGATTGGAAAAGACCTGGTCTGCGCCAGCTCCAACTTCCCGGGCACGCCGCAGGTCAGCACGGTCGAGTTCTTCGATCCCATGACTCTGGCGCATCGCAAGAGTGTCTCTCTGGGCCTGGGTACAGGTTCGATCACCTGGGTGGACCGCAAGGGCGGCTTCTGGTGGGCGATGTTCGCCAACTATGACGCCAAGGGCGGCGAGCCGCCGCGCGACCACCGCCATACGACTCTCGTCAAGTTCGACGACCAATGGCGGCGGGTGGAAGCCTGGGCCCTGCCCGCCACGATTCTGGATCGCATCAAGCCAATGAGCATCTCGGGCGGCGGCTGGGGCCCCGACGGCCGCCTCTATCTGAGCGGCCATGACCTGCCGGAACTCTATGTCGTGGCGCTTCCAAAAGGCGGTGGCGTGCTCGATCATCTGGAGACCCTGCCGATGGAAGCCGAGGGGCAAGCCATTGACTGGGATGAGAGCGACAAGGGAACGCTCTACGGTATCACCCGTCGCAGCCGCGAAATCCTGCGGATGACCGCCCCGACCTCGGTCAAACGCTGAGACGGGCCGCTCCTCCGGCTCGCAACTCGAAAACCGTTGAGGCTCAGACCTCGCGCATCTAACAAGTGTTTGATCGCGACGATGGGAGAGCTCGCATGACCACCGCCTATATCTGTGACGGGATCCGCACCCCGATCGGCCGCTATGGCGGAGCTCTCTCGAAGGTGCGCGCCGACGATCTGGCGGCGATCCCGCTGAAGGCCCTGGTCGCGCGCAATCCCGGCCTGGATCTTTCCGCCATCGACGAGGTGGTGTTGGGCAGCGCCAACCAGGCCGGCGAGGACAACCGCAACGTCGCGCGCATGGCGCTGCTGCTGGCCGGCTATCCTGTCTCGGTTCCGGGCGTCACCGTCAACCGCCTCTGCGCCTCGGGCCTGGAGGCTGTCGGCTATGCCGCGCGCGCCATCGCTTCGGGGCACAACGACCTCGTCATCGCCGGCGGGGTCGAGAGCATGAGCCGCGCGCCATTCGTGATGGGCAAGGCCGATAGCGCCTTCTCCCGCAACGCCGAGATATTCGACACCACCATCGGCTGGCGCTTCGTGAACCCCGCCATGCGCAAGCTGTACGGCGTCGACTCCATGCCCGAGACCGCCGAGAACGTCGCGACGGACTGTGGCGTCAACCGCGAAGACCAGGACGCCTTCGCCTTACGTAGCCAAGCCCGCGCCGCCGTCGCCCAGGCCAACGGCTTCCTGGCCGGCGAGATCACGCCCGTGGAGATCCCCGGCAAGGCCGGTCCGACGATCGTCGATCGCGACGAGCACCCGCGCGAGACCACGATGGAGGCCCTGGCCAAGCTGAAACCCATCGTCCGCGAGGGCGGCACGGTGACGGCCGGCAACGCCTCGGGCGTCAATGACGGCGCGGTCGCCCTCGTCATCGCGTCGGAGGACGCGGTGAAGCGCCATGGCCTGACGCCGCGCGCCCGGATCACCGGCTACGCCACCGCCGGGGTCGAGCCGCGCGTGATGGGCGTCGGTCCCGTCCCCGCCGTCCGCAAGCTGATGGCCAAGACGGGCCTCGCCATCGGCGACTTCGACACCGTCGAGCTGAACGAGGCCTTCGCCGCCCAGGGCCTGGCCGTCCTGCGCCAGCTGGGCCTGTCCGACGACGGCGCGCACGTGAACGCCAATGGCGGCGCCATCGCGCTGGGCCACCCGCTGGGCGCGTCCGGCGCGCGGCTGGTGCTCACTGCCTTGCGTCAACTGGAGGCGAGCGGCGGCAAGCGCGGTCTCGCCACCCTCTGCATCGGCGTCGGCCAGGGCGCGGCGCTGGCCTTCGAGCGCGTCTAGTGTCGCTCGCCGATCCCGAACTGATCGAGGCTCTGCGCCATACGGTGCGGGCCCTCTGCCGCGACTTTCCCCCGCCCTATTGGCGGGGCCTGGATCGTGAGAAGGCCTACCCGACCGCGTTCGTGGCCGCCATGACCAAGGCAGGCCTTCTGGGCGTGCTGATCCCCGAGGAATACGGCGGCGGCGGTCTTGGCCTGACGGCCGCCGCAGCGATCCTGGAAGAGGTCCACGCCAGCGGCGGCAACGCCGCAGCCCTGCACGCCCAGATGTACACCATGGGCACGGTGCTGCGGCACGGCTCGACGGCGCAGAAGGAGACCTGGCTGCCGCGCATCGCCGATGGTTCGATCCGCCTGCAGGCCTTCGGGGTCACCGAACCCACGGCCGGCACCGACACGACCTCGATCTCGACCTTCGCGCGCCGCGAGGGCGACACCTATGTCATCAACGGCCAGAAGGTCTGGACCAGCCGGGCCGAGCACTCCGACCTGATGGTGCTGCTCGCCCGCACGACGCCCAAGGATCAGGTCTCCCGCAAGGCCGACGGCCTGTCGGTGTTCCTGGTCGACATGCGCGCCGCGCTCGGCAAGGGCCTGACGATCAAGCCGATCGCCACCATGCTGAACCACGCCACGACCGAGGTCTTCTTCGACAACCTCGTCATCCCCGCCGACAGTCTGATCGGCGAGGAAGGCAAGGGCTTCCGCTACATCCTCGACGGGATGAACGCCGAGCGCATCCTGATCGGGGCCGAGTGCCTGGGCGACGCCGCCTGGCTGATCGGCAAGGCGCGCGACTACGCCAATAGCCGCGTGGTCTTTGGACGCCCCATCGGCCAGAATCAGGGTGTGCAGTTCCCGATCGCCCGCGCCTACGCCCAGTCTCACGCCGCGCGCCTGACCATCTATGACGCTGCGGCGCGCTACGACGCGGGCCAGCCCTGCGGCGAGCAGGCCAATATCGGCAAGATGCTGGCCTCGGAAGCCTCGTGGGCGGCGGCCGACATGTGCCTTCAGACCCACGGCGGCTTCGGCTTCGCCGAGGAGTACGACATCGAGCGCAAGTTCCGCGAGACGCGCCTCTATCAGGTGGCCCCGATCTCGACGAACCTGATCCTGGCCTATGTCGCCGAGCACGTGCTCGGCCTGCCGCGCTCGTACTGATGTCGCCGTACGCGGACTGGATTGGGCGCACACGCGAGAGGACCGCCGTGCTGGAGGCCGCCGACCTCGCCAGGCTGGCGGCGCTGCTGGATCGACCGCCGCCCTCCGAGGTCCCGCCGGCCTGGCACTGGGCTTGTCTCGCCGAACCTGTGTCCCGCGCCGACCTCGGCCCCGACGGCCACCCGCGTCGCGGCCTCTTCCTCCCGCCGATCGAAGCGCCGCGCCGGATGTTCGCCTCGGCCGACATGACCTTTTCCGGCGCGCTGCTGGCGGGTCAGGAGACCGACCTGGTCGAGACCATCGCCAATATCGAGGAAAAGCCGGGCGCCAGCGGCCCCCTCACCTTCGTCACCGTCGATCGCGAGATCTCACAGGCTGGCGAGGTCCGCGTCCGGGAGCGTCAGACCCTCGTCTACACGGGCGCTGCGCCCGCGCCGCGCGTGGCCAACAGCGAGCCGGCTCCCGTGGCCGCATGGAGCCGCGCCACGGCGACCGATCCCGTGCTGCTTTTCGCCTTCTCCGCCGCCACCTCGAACAGCCACCGCATCCACTATGACCTGAGCTATGCGACTCAGGCCGAGGGGTATCCCGGCCTCGTCGTGCATGGGCCTCTGATCGCCCTGCTGCTGCTCGACGCCATGCCTCCCCGCGAGATCAGCCACTTTTCGTTCCGCGCGCTCAAACCCGCCTACGCCGGCGAGACGGTCACGGCGGAGGGGCGCCTGACAGAAGACGGCGCGGACCTGTGGGCCCGCTGCGGCGACGCCACCCTGATGCGGGCCCGCGTCGCGTTCTGAGCGCCCTACTCCTCCAGCGTCGACGTGTCGAAGCCGTGGTAAAGCGACAGAAACCGGAAGGGGTGGCCGGGCACGTACGCGCTGAACATCACGTTGTTGATGTCGCTGAAGGTGTCGAAGGCGCCGATCTTCGCGTCGGGGACCTTCAGCGCCAAGTGATGTCGCGCCAGGTTCAGGGCGACTTGGTCGATCCAGCGGGTGACGGTCTCTCGCGACAGCCGATCATCCAGATAGGCCCGCAGCCAGCGCAGCATGATCGCGGTCGTCGCCGTCGGCTGCGCCAACAGCAGGTTCGCGGTGATCCGCGAACCCGCCTGGGTGTTGCGTTCATTCTCGTTGATGACGAAGTCGGCGTCGCGCCACTGGTCCAAAAGGTCCTCGACGCCTCGCTGTAGCAAGAGGTCGATGTCGGAGACGAAGACGGGCCTTTGCAGCAGATCCAGCAGCCCGCCCAGGCGCTGGAAACGGACGGATTGATAATGCGCGACCGGGATCTCGATCAGCCCCTTGGGCGGGGCTTCGTAACACCGGGTGGTGATGGCCGAGGCGTCGAAGGTGTCACCGGTGAAGATGAGGCGGGGGTCGCTCACGCCAACGGTTGCGGCGGCGTCCGCAAGGCGCTCGCCCCCACCGATCACATGGATCACCACCAGGAACGGCACGTCGCTGTGCTTGATGACCGACAAGGCCAGCCAGCGCCCGTAGAGCTCGACATAGCGCGCGTCGGCCGCGGCGAAGAACACGACCTGGGCGCCCACGGCGTCGGCGTGCGCCTTCAGCCCCTCGCCGTCGAGCGTGCGGCCATCGCCGGTCAGAAAGACCTGAGGGCCATCGTCCAACGCGTCGGGCGTAGGCGCGTCCAGTTCGGCGCCGGTCAACGCCTCCATGACCACTTGATAGTGGATCACCCAGTCGCGCCATTCCGGCGTCGGAGGCTCGACCCGCAGCGCCGCCGCCTCGTCGAGCAAGGCTTCGAACAAGGCCAGACGCTCGGCGGCCAGCGGCTCGCACAGGATCAGGCTGACGGCGTCATGATAGTACTTCATGCGCCCCAGCGGATGCAGGCCGGAGTCCGTGTCGCGCGCGGCGGCTATTGCCCTGGCCAGCTCCGCCGCGATGTCGAGCGGCGCTTCCGTCATCGCGACCGGCGCCGCGTCATCGGCGCTCACGCCCTCGAAGAAGCGCCCGAGCAGCGCCTTCCCAGCGTCTTGGGTCGGAAGTACGCCTTCCCCTGTCAGGATCTCGTAGCGCAGGCCGCCTCGCCAGCCGACCTGCAGCTCGAAGCGGTCGGTGGCCTGCCGCCAGTGCGCTTCAGCCGGAAAGGCCATGCGCTCAACGAGCGGAGTCTTGGGCGCCAGGATCAGCGCGCCCTGCTCATGGTCCACGCCCCACCGGTGATGGGCGAAGCCGCGATGCGGGCCTTCAACCGGCAGCATCTCGAGATAGCGCGACGGCGTGGTGATCCAGCCAGCTTCAGCGATTAGCGGCAGACGCTCCAGCAGCGCCGACGGACGGGCCAGGGTCTGGAGCACATGCGGCGCGACGGCATAGTTGAAGCGTCCCTCGCGCGCGACCTGCGCCAGCAGGCCTCGGTAGGTCTCCGGATCGGACAGATCACCGGCATGCGCCCCGTTTGCCCCCCCAAGCGTGGCGTCACGGAGGTCCTCCGGCCATCCTGGCGGCCCGCCGCCGATCAGCAGCACGCTGAATGCGGGATCCGCCGCCTTGCGCGCCCGCAGATGGGCGACCAGCGGGCCAAGATCGTTCAGTCCGGACAGTTGCGCAAACTGCGAGGGACGCGCGGCCCTGCGCTTGAACAGAAAATCCAGCTGTAGAAGCCCGCCGTCCTGTACGCCGCGCAAGCGGTGGAAATCGGTCACGTCGACCGGGACGAAGCCCATAGACTTCAGTTGCGCGAACACCAGCTCGGCCGGCGGCGCGCCCTGGTTGAAGTTCACGACCGAGATCTCGAGAAGGATGTAGTCGGCCTGGCGCAGAACGGTCTCAGCGCCCCGTAACACATCCAATTCCGCGCCCTGGGTGTCGATCTTCACGAAGTCAAAGCGACGTCCCGCCAAAAGGTCGTCCAGCCGCGCCTTGGGCACGACGCGGCGGATCATCACATCGTCGCGGAAGAAGTCGGTGTTCTCGCGATAGAGCGATGTCCCCGTCGACTGCAGCCATTCCTTGGTCAGGAACAGTTCGGCCTCACCGTTCTCGTGCGAGGCGGCGACCATGTGGCGCTCGAACCGCATGGCCGCCAGATCGGGCTCGCAGAATGGATTGGGCTCGACCAGCGTCGGCGCGCAGTCTGGAAACATCTGCAGGAAGCCGCGCGTGAAGCTGCCGACATGCGCGCCGACGTCCAGCATCGTGCGCGGCGCATAGCCGTCCAGCTTGAGGGCCTGCAGTTGGTCGTGGTTCACCGATCCTGGCCTTCCCAGAGACGCCCATCCGGCGCCATGGCCTTGACGGCGTGACGCCGCCCCAACTCGTGACGATAGACCGCGTGCAGATCGGACTCGCTCTGGACCTCCCGCTCATCGCGATCCAGCGACAGCCCGATCTCCAGGTAGGTGGAGAGATTGGCGAGGTTGGGCTTCGGGCGATGGCCGGCTTGATACTCGGCGATCATCTCGCTGTAGAGCGCCTCCAGCTTGTCGGCCAACAGGTCCATGTCGAACAGGACGCAGGTGTCGCGATTGGCCTCCAGCGTCGCGCGCAACGCCTGAGCGCGCGCACGGTCAGAACCGATCTCGACAGCCTTTTCGACATAGGCTTCAGCGCTGTCGACGACCAATTCAGGCAAGCCGGCGCTACGCACCAGGCTGCCGCAGACCCGCGAAGCGAACGAGCGGCCGGACCAAGTCAGCACCGGCACAGCCATCCAGAGGGCGTCGGAGGCCGTCGTGTGGGCGCCATAGGGCGTGGTGTCGAGGAACAGGTCCGCCAGGCGATAGCGCGCCAGATGGAAGGCGTTCTGCATCTTCGGCGCGAAGACCAGACGCGTCCGATCCACACCGCGCGCCTCGGCGCTGTCGCGCAGGCGGGCGTTGGTCTCCGGGTTGCTTTCCAGCAGCCAGAGCACACTGCCGGGCGTGCGCTTGAGGATCTCCATCCATCGGTCGAAGACGTGCGGCGTGATCTTCTGCGTGCCGTTGAAGCAGCAGAACACGAACGCGTCTGCGGGCAGGCCCGCCTCGGCGCGGGTTGGGATCTCGCTGGCCACGACGCGGCGGCGGTCGTTGGGCTGATAGCAGGGAATCCGACGGACGGCCTCGGAGTAATAGAGCTCCATCTCCGGCGGGATGATCCACGGATCGCCGATGATGTAGTGGTGATAGTCGCTGCCCATCGTGCCGGGATAGCCCAGCCAGTTGACGATAATCGGCGCAGGACGCCGCGCGAAGACGGCCGTGCGGGCGTCGCGGGTGTGGCCGTTCACGTCGACCAGAATGTCGATGCCGTCGTCGGCGATGCGCTGGGCGGCCTCGTCGTCGCTCATCAGGCGGATATCGGTGAAATGCTCGGCCGCCGCGCGGATTCGCGTGTTCAGGCCATCGCTGGACTCCGGTCCGCAGTAATAGGCGAAGACCTCGACCCTCGACTTGTCGTGCACCTCGAATAGTTCGGCCATCAGGTAACCCACGGCGTGGTCGCGCAGGTCGGATGAAATATAGCCAATCCGCGGCCGGCGGCCGGTGAGGTCGATCGGCGCATCACGGCGGTCGGCGCGGATCTGCTCGGGCGTGGTCTTGGCCTCGCGCTCGATGAACTGGTTGGCCGCGCCAAGTTGCAGAAGCGGATCATCCGAATAGGCCGCGATCGACAGCGGATTGACGCCGTTCAAAAGCGCTTCACGGCTGAGGCGATCGTTCGGCTGCACGGCGGGCCACTTGCACTGCGACAGGCGCGTGGCGACCAGCTGACCGATAACGTCCATGGCGCTGGGATCAATGTCGGCCGCGCGTTGCAGCGCCAATTCCGCCCGCGCAGGCTGGTGCATGTCGCCCAGCAGACGCGCGATCTGCTTGAGGCAGGTGAAGGCGTAGCTGACCCCCATGCCGCTGAGCACGAACGGCCGGTTGGCTCCGGCCTCCCAGGTCGCGATGGCCAGCTCGTTCAGCCCCGCCCGCTCCTGGAGTCCGCCCAGATTCACATAGGCGGGCATGAAGTCAGGGTTGATGGCTATGGCCTGCTCGAGCGAGGTGGCGGCGCCGACGTTATCGCCGAGCGCGGCCTGCAACACCGAGCGGTTGAACAGCGCCACGGACAGCTGCGGATGCTCGGCGTTGAACTTGACCCAAATCTTGTAGGCCTGGTCCGCGAGGGCCGGCTGCCCCTGGGTGGCGAGATCGCCGGCAAGCGTGATGACGTCGCCGAGCGAACAGCCTTCGGCGGTTAGTTTGCTGAGCATTTCCAGGGTGTCGACGTCGGCCATTGTCTTCCTGAAAGCGATAGGCGGCGGACAAGCACGGGGGAGCGCACAGCGCGAGTCAGCCCTGGGCGATGATGGCATGGGGGCGAAACCTCGACCATCGGCCGAAGAGCGATCCGCCGACCGCTCCGAACGGAGCGATCGGCGGAGGCCACGGTTAGGTGACGTTCAGATACGAGGCCACCTGAGCGTCGCTCAGGCTCTGCACCTGAGTGCTGGTCAGAGCATTCGCCTGCGTGCTGGTCATCGCCTCGATATTAGTGGTCGACAGATAGTCGAGCTGGGTCGACGTCAGACCTGGCAGCTGCGTGGGCTGCAATTGGCCGATCTGGGTCGTGGTCAAGCTGTCGATCACCGTGGTGGTCAGGGCGCCGAGCTGGGTTGAGGCCAGCGCGCCGATCTGGGTCGCGGTCAAGTCGGCGATATCGGTCGAGCTCAGCCCCTTCAGCTGCGTCGTCGTCAGCCCCTTGACCTGGGTCGTCGATAGCGCCGCCGTCTGGGTGGCGGTCAGCGCCGAGACGTTCGTCGCCGACAAGGCGGTCAACTGTGTGACGGCCAGCGCCGCGATCTGGGTGTCGGCGAACTCACCGATATCGGTCGTCGTCAGACCTGCCAGCTGGCTGCTGACCAGACCCTTGACCTGAGTGCTGCTGAGCGAACCGATCTGGGTCGCGTCGAGCGTCGAGAAGACCGTCGCCGTCAGGGCCCCCAGTTGAGTCCCGCTCAAGGCCGACAACTGGGTGGTCGTCAGCTGCTGGGCCTGGGTGGTGGCCAAGGCGGTGATCTGCGAATTGGTCAGCGCGCCCACCTGGGTGTTGGCAAGCTCACCAATATCCGTCGTCGACAGGCCCTTCACCTGATCAACCGTCAGCCCCTTGACCTGCGTTACGGTCAGCGCCGCCGTCTGCGTGGCGTTGAAGGCTGAGATGTTGGTCGTGGACAGGGCGGCCAGCTGGCTGGTGGCCAGGGCGGCGATCTGGGTGTCGCCCAATTCGCCGATGTCCGTCGTCGTCAAACCCTTTATCTGATCGACGGTCAGACCCTTGATCTGGGTGGTCGTCAAGGCCGCGACCTGGGTCGCGTTCAGCGCCGAGACGTTAGTCGACGACAGCGAACCGATCTGGGCCGCGCTTAGCGCTGCGATCTGGGTGTCGGCGAGCTCACCGATATCGGTGGTGGTCAGGCCCTTCAGTTGCGTGGCGGTCAGACCCTTCAACTGGGTGCTGCTGAGCGCGGCGACCTGCGTGCCGTTGAGGTTCGAGAAGCCGGTCGCGGTCAGGCCGCCCAGCTGCGTCGAGCTCAGCGCGCCCACCTGGGTGTCGGCAAGGTCGCTGATGTTGGTGGTGTTGAGGCCGCCGAGCTGAGCGACGGTCAGGCCCTTGACCTGTGTGGTCGTCAGGGCGCCCAACTGGGTTCCGTTGAGCAGGCTCAGGTTTGTCGCCGGGATCGCCCCCACTTGCGTGGCCGTGAGACCGCCGATCTGGGTCGTCGACAACTCCTGCACCTGCGTCGAGGCCAGAGCCGCGATCTGGGCGGCGGACAGCGCGCCGATCTGGGTCGCCGACAGCTCGTCGATGTCGGTCACTGACAGACCCTTCAGCTGTGTAGCCGAAAGCGCCTGGATCTGGGTGTTGCTCAGCGCCGCAACCTGGGTGTCGGCAAACGCGGAGACATTGGTCGCCGACAGGTTCTTAAGCTGATCGGCGGTGAGCGCCGCGATCTGTGTCGTCGTGAACTCGGCCATGTCGGTGGTCGACAGGTTCTTGAGCTGATCAGCCGTAAGCGCCTTGACCTGCGTGCTCGACAGTGCGGCCACCTGGGTCGCATTCAAAGCGGAGAAGCCCGTCGTGCTGAACGCCGCGACCTGAGCCGTGGTCAAAGCACCGACTTGCGTATCGGCCAGCAGGCCAACCGCGTTGGTGGTCAGCCCTTTCACCTGGGTCGCCGTCAAACCCTTGATCTGGGTGCTGCTGAGGGCGCCCCAGTCCGTAGCGTCCATGTACTGCAGCGCCGTGGCGTCAAAGCCGCCGACCTGCGTCGCGCTCAGCGAGGCCATGACGGTCTCGTTGAAGGTCTGCGCATAGTAGGTCATGCCATTGATCTGAGTGGCCGAGAGGCCCTTCACCTGCGTCGCGGTCAGCGCCCCGACCTTGGTCTCATCCAGAGCCCTCAGATTGGTCGTCGACATGGCCGACATCTGGGTGCCTGTCAGAGCGGCCAGGTTTGTTGTGCTGAACGAACCCAGAATGCCGTTCGACATGGCCGCGATCGTCGTCGTGCTCAGACCGGGGATCTGGGTCGCTTCGAGATCGTTTTGGAACGCCACGACAAAGGCGTTGGACGCCGCCTTGCTGAGGGCGCCGAGCTGGGTCGTGCTCAGCGCCTTGACGGTCGTCGTGTCCAGCGACGCCAGATTGGTCGAGGCCAACGCCGCGATCTGCGCAGTCGTCAGCGCCGCGCCCTGCGTTTCGTTAATGCGTGCCAGGAACGCGCCGGACAGCGACGAAATCTGGGTCGTCGTCAGGGCCTTGATCTGGGTCGTGGTCAGCGCTTGGACTTGGGTCTCGTAAAGACCATCCAACATCGTCAGCGCCGAGAGGAAGTTGGTGCTGAGCTGACCCGCCTGGGTTTCGCTGATGTCGTTGATGAACACGCCGGCCATGGCTTTGCCCTGAGTCGCCGTCAGCGCCTTGAGCTGGGTGGCGGTCAGGCTCTGCGTCGCCGTCGTCGTCAGGGCGTTCAGACTGGTGGCGGTGATCGTCGCGATGACCGAGGTCGACAGGGCCGAGGCCTGTGTCGAGTCCAGATTATGGAGGAACCCAGGCGAAGGCAGACCTGTGATCTGCGTGGCGACCAGACCTTGGGCCTGCGTGCTCGAAAGGCTCTGGACTTGCGTTGTGCTCAGGCTGTCCAGCGCCGTTCCGGTGAGGGCCCCGATCTGCGTCGAGGCCAGGTTGGTGATCTGCGTCGAGAACTCGACGAATTCGTCCGCGCCCCAGCTCTTCAGCTGGGTCGCGGTGAGCCCCTTGATCTGGGTCGCCGACAACGCCTGCATCTGCGTCGTGTTCAGCGCCTTCAAGGCGGTGTTGCTGAGCGAGCCGAGTTGGGTGGCCGTGAGACCGCCGAGTTGGGTTGTCGACAGCTCCGCGACCTGCGTGTCCGCCAGGGTCGCGATCTGCGCCGTGCTGAGCGCGCCGATCTGCGTCGCCGACAGCTCGTCGATATCGGTCACCGACAGACCCTTCAGCTGCGTGGCCGAAAGCGACTGAATCTGGGTGTTGCTGAGCGCCGCGACCTGGGTGCCGACGAGGGCCGAGACATTGGTCGCCGAGAGGTTCTTAAGCTGGTCGGCCGTCAGCGCCTGGACCTGCGTGGTCGAGAACTCGCCGATGTCGGTGGCCGAGAGCCCCTTCAACTGGTCGGCGGTAAGCCCCTTGATCTGGGTCGTGCTCAGCGCCGCCAACTGGGTTGCGTCGAGCGCCGAGAACCCGGTCGCCGTCAGCGCGCCAAGCTGGGTCGCGGTCAGGGCCGCCACCTGGGTGTCGGACAGCTCGGCGATGTCCGTCGTCGTCAGGCCCTTCAGTTGGGTGGCCGTCAGGCCTTTGACCTGAGTGGTCGACAGCGCGGCCACCTGCGTCGCGTCAAGCGTCGAGAAACCGGTCGCCGACAGGGCGCCAAGCTGGGTCGCGGTCAGGGCCGCGACCTGGGTGTCGGCCAGTTCGCCGATATCCGTAGGCGTCAGGGCCGAGAGCTGGCTGGTGGTGAGACCTTTGATCTGGGTGGCGTTCAGCGCCGATACCTGCGTGGCGTTCCATGCCGAGAACTTGGTCGGCCCGATCGCCCCGATCACGGAGGAGCTCAGACCGGCGATCTGGGTGGTGGTGAGGTCTTGAACGTTCAGCGCCGTGATCTGAGCCGAGGAAAGCGCCCCGATCTGGGTGTCGGCCAGTTCGCTGATATCCGTCGTCGTCAGCCCGCCGAGCTGGGTGTTCGTCAGGCCCTTCATCTGGGTGACGGTCAGCGCGGCGGTCTGGGTGGCGTCCAGCGCCGACAGGTTGGTGGCCGAGAGGTTCTTGATCTGGTCGGCGCTCAGCGCCCCGATCTGCGTATTGGCCAACTCGGCGACATCGGTCGTCGACAGACCCTTGATCTGGTCAGCCGTGATTCCCTTTATCTGGGTGGCGTTCAGCGCTCCCACCTGCGTCGCGTTCAACGCGGAGAAGTTTGTCGCGGTCAGGGCGCCGATCTGGACCGCCGACAGCGCGGAAACCTGGGTGGACGAAAGCTCGGCCACGTCCGTGGTCGTCAGAGCCTTCAGCTGCGTGGTCGTCACGCCCTTGATCTGGGTCTCGGTCAAGGCGGCGACCTGCGTGCCGTCGAGGGCCGAGAAATTCGTCGCGTTCAGAGCGCCCAGCTGGGTCGACGACAGGGCCGCGACCTGGGTGTCGGCCAGGGCCGAGATGTTGTTCGTCGTCAGCCCGGCCATCTGGCCGGCGGTCAGCCCCTTGATCTGGGTCGAGGTCAGGGCCCCAAGCTGGGTGGCGTTCAGCAGGCTGAGGTTGGTCGCGGTGATCGCACCCACCTGGGTCGAGGACAGCCCGCCGATCTGGGTCGTGGACAGTTCCTGCACCTGGGTCGAGGCCAGGGCCGTGATCTGAGCCGCCGAAAGCGCGCCGACCTGGGTGGCGGACAACTCGTCGATGTCGGTGGTCGTCAGGCCCTTTAACTGGGTGGCCGACAGCGCCTGGACCTGGGTGTTGCTCAGCGCGGCGATCTGGGTCTGGCTGAGCGCCGAGACATTGGCCGCCGACAGGTTCTTGATCTGGTCGGCGGAGAGCGCCGCGACCTGGGTGTCAGCCAGCTCGCCGATATCCGTAGCCGTCAGCCCCTTGAGCTGGTCGGCGGTGAGACCCTTGACCTGAGTGGTCGTCAGGGCCGCGACCTGTGTTGCGTTGAGGGCCGAGAAGCCCGTCGAGGTCAGGGCTCCCAGCTGCGTCGCGCTCAGAGCGCCGACCTGGGTGTCGGCCAGATCGCCGATGTCAGCGGCCGTGAGGCCTTTCAACTGGGTGGCGGTCAGGCCCTTGACCTGAGTCGTGGACAGAGCGGCGGTCTGGGTCGCGTCCAGCGCCGAGAAGGCCGTCGCCGAGAGCGCGCCGATCTGCGTCGACGCCAGCGCCGCCAGTTGAGTCGTCGCCAGCTCACCAATGTCCGTAGCGTTCAAGGCGGCGAGTTGCGACGTCGTCAGCCCCTTCACCTGGGTTTCGTTCAGAGCCCCGACCTGAGTCGCATCCAGCGCCGAGAAGTTCGTTGCTGACAGCGCGCCGATCTGGGCCGCACTGAGCGCGCTGACCTGAGTGGTCGAGAGGCTCTTGATGTTGGTCAGGCTGATCGCGGAAATCTGCGATGTCGCCAGAGCGCCAACCTGGGTCGCGGACAGCTCAGCGATGTCCGTCGTCGTCAGGCCCTGGAGCTGGGTGGTCGTCAGACCCTTGATCTGGGTGGCGTTCAGCGCGGCGACCTGGGTCTGGCTGAGGGCCGAGACATTGGTCGCCGACAGATTCTTGATCTGATCCGCCGTCAGGGCGGCGATCTGGGTGTCCGCCAGCTCGCCGATGTCGGTTGTCGTCAGGCCCTTCAGCTGATCGGCCGTCAAACCCTTGATCTGAGTGGTGGTCAGGGCCGCCGTCTGGGTGGCGTCCAGCGCCGAGACGTTGGTCGCCGTCAACGCGCCGAGCTGAGCGGTCGACAGCGCCGTCAGCTGAGTGGTGGACAGTTCGCCGATGTCGGTGGCGTTCAGCGCCTTCAGCTGCGAGGCGGTCAGGCCCTTGACCTGCGTTTCCGACAGGGCCGCGACTTGGGTGCTGTTCAGGGCGGAAAAGCCAGTCGCTGTCAGCGCGCCGAGCTGCGTCGACGACAGCGCCGCGACCTGAGTGTCGGCCAAATTGCCGAGGTTCGTGGTCGTCAGCCCCGCCATCTGGGCGCTGGTCAGGCCCTTGAGTTGGGTCGCGGTCAGCGCGCCGAGTTGCGTGGCGTCCAGCAGGGCCAGGTTGGTCGGGGTCAGCGCGCCGATCTGGGTGGAGGACAGGCCGCCAATCTGGGTGGTCGACAGCTCCTGCACCTGGGTCGAGGCCAGAAGGTTGATCTGCGCGGTCGTCAGCGCGCCCAGCTGCGTCGCCGACAGCTCGTCGATGTCGGTGGTGGTGAGCCCCTTGACCTGGGAAGCCGTCAGGCCCGCGACCTGGGTGGTCGTCAGGGCCGCCGCCTGGGTCTGGTTCAGCGCCGAAACATTGGCCGCAGACAGGTTTTTGATCTGATCGACCAGCAGCGCCGCCACCTGGGTGTCGGCCAGCTCGCCAATGTCGGTGGCGTTGAGCCCCTTCAGTTGGTCAGCCGTCAGCCCCTTGATCTGGGTGGCCGAAAGCGCAGCCACCTGGGTCGCGTCCAGCGCCGACACGTTCGTAGCAGTGACGCCCGCCAGCTGGGTCGTCGACAGCGCGCTGATCTGCGTGCTCGACAGTTCGCCAATGTCGGCCGCCGACAGACCCTTCAACTGCGTCGTCGCCAGGCCCTTGACCTGGGTCGTCGACAGGACGGCGACCTGCGTCGCGTCCAGCGCCGAAACCGCAGTGGCGGTCAGAGCGCCAAGCTGAGAGGCCGACAACGCCGCGATCTGAGTGGTCGCCAGCTCGCCGATATCGGCGGCGGTCAGCGCGCCGAGTTGGGCGGTCGTCAGCCCCTTGACCTGCGTCTCGCTCAGCGAGCCGACCTGGGTGGCGTTCAGCGCCGAGAAGTTGGCCGCGCCCAGAGCCGCGACCTGGGTCGAAGCCAGGATCGCCAGCTGGGTCGTCGAAAGCTGCTGCGCCTGGGTGGTCGCCAGCGCGCCGACCTGGGACGTGCTCAGCGCCCCCACCTGGGTGTCGGCCAACTCGCCGATATCGGTGGTGGTCAGACCCTTGATCTGGTCAACCGTGACGCCCTTGACCTGAGTCACCGACAGCGCGCCCACCTGGGTGGCGCTGAGGGCTGAGAAATTGGTGGGCGACAGCGCGCCGACCTGGGCGGCGGACAGCGCCGCGACCTGGGTCGTCGCCAACTCGCCGATGTCCGTCGTGGTCAAGCCCTTGAGCTGGGTCGTCGAGAGCGCCGCCACCTGGCTGGTGCTGAGCGCGCCCACCTGCGTCGAATCCAGCGCCGACAGGTTGGTGACGCTGAGGGCGGCGATGCGATCGGTGGCCAGGGCGGCCAGCTGCGTGCTGGCCAGTTCGCCGATATCGGTGACGGTCAGGCCCTTGACCTGACTGGCCGTCAGTCCTTTGACCTGGGTCTCGTTGAGCTGGCCCACCTGGGTGGAGTCCAGGCCCGAGAAGTTGCTGGCCGAGAGCGCGCTGATCTGCGTCGCGCTGAGCACGGCGATGTGGGAGGTGTCGAGCGCCGCCAGTTGGGTGGAGGTAAGCGCCGAGACCTGCTGGGTGGAGAGTTGCGTCAGCTGGGTGACGTCGAAAACCACCGAAGTCGCGAACTTCGGGATCTGCGTCGCTGTCAGCGCCTTGACCTGGGTCGTCGAGAGCGCGGCGACCTGAGTGTCGGCGAGCGCGCCGATGCCCGTCGCGCTGATGGCGGCGATCTGCGTTCCGTTGAGGGACTGAATGTCCGTGGTGGTCAGCCCTTGGATCGCGGTGACCGAAAGGGCCGAGATCTGCGCCGCGGAAAGACTGGAGATCGCCATACGTCCATCCTTGCTGGTGGACGCCCCCATCGCGCGCCCGAGCAGTGCTGAAGACGCCCTCGTACGCGAGCGCCTAATATAGCCAGACCACGGCTACGTCGCGGTAACCATATTTCCTTTCCAACACCTTTCAACGAGACACGCGGCCGCAGATCAACTTTGCCGCCGCCCGCGCCGAAGAACCTCTCCGCAGAAAGGTCCCGCACTTCAAAAAACCCTTTCAGGTCAATGCATCACGGGATTAAAAGCCTCGACGAAGCCTGGACCTGCCATCGTCAAATCTGTTGACGCAGAACTAATATTCGCGGCGCGCGCAGACCTTCTGGACCCGCCCGGTCGGCTGAAATCCGGGTTCGATTAAGATTTCGATTCGGCTAAGCGCGTTCGGCTGGCGCCAGTTCGAAGCTCGCCGACAGGCCATCGGTCGCTGAATTGGCCACCCAGACGTCGAAAACGCCCGGCTCGGCCGTCCAGTAGTCGTTGTCACCCACGAACATCAGGTTCTCGCGCTTGAGCTCGAAGCGCACTTCGCGCTCGGCGCCCGGCGCCAGCGAGATCCGCTGGAAACCCTTCAGTTCCCGCACCGGACGGGTCCGGCTGGCGACCCGGTCCCGAATGTAGAGCTGGATAACGTGATCCCCGTGAACCTGTCCGGCGTTCCGTACGCGGGCGCTGACATGCAACGTGTCACTCCAGGCCAGCTTCGTGGCGCTCAGTTTCAGGTCGGACAAAACGAACGGGGCGTAACCTAGGCCGAACCCGAACGGATAGAGCGCGTCGTTGCGGATGGAACGCCAGCGCGCCTTGTATTCCTGCGCGTTCGCATCCGTAGGCGCGGGGCGCCCGGTGGTCCGGCTGTTGTAGAAGAAGGGCTGCTGACCGCTGTCGATCGGGAAGCTGACCGGCAGCCGTCCCGAGGGATTGACGGTCCCGAACAGCACGTCCGCCACCGCATTGCCCATCTCGCTGCCCAGGAACCAGGTCGCCAGGATCGCAGGAGCATCGCGAACGACGCCCTCGAGCGCGATAGCGCGCCCGTGCCGTAACAGCACGACGACGGGTTTGCCGGTGGCCGCGACGGCCTCGGCAAGGCGCTGCTGAACCGGCGGAATCCGGATGTCGGTTCTAGACTTGGCCTCGCCCGTCATGTCCTGGCTCTCGCCGACCGCCAGCAGCACGATGTCGGCCGCTTGGGCCGCGGCGACCGCGCGTTCGAACCCGCCGGCCAGGGTGGTCTCGACCTCGCAGCCGCGCTCGACGATCAGACTGGCCGGATCGGCCAGTTGCGCCCGCAGTCCCGTAGCAAGATCCACGTTCAGGCGGCGGTCGGCAAAGAAGCCGCCCCAGGCGCCCAAAACGTTGTCCCGGTCGTCGGCGAAGGGTCCGATCAGCGCGACGCGCTTGCCCGCCTTGGGGAGCGGCAGCAGGTTCTGTTCGTTCTTCAACAGCACGATCGACCGGGCGCCGGACTCGCGACTGAGCGCCCGCATCGCCGGGGTGGCGGTGCGTTTGGCCTCGGCTTCGGGGTCGAGGGACCGATACGGGTTGTCGAAGAGGCCGATCGCCTCCTTCAGCGCCAGCACCCGTCGAACCGCCTGGTCCACGACCTCGACAGGGACCGCACCCGACGTGACCAACTCCGGCAGGTAGCGGATGTAGAGCCCGCTCTGCATGCTGATATCGATGCCCGCCAGAATGGCCAGCCGGGCGGCGTCGCGATCGTCGGCGGCATAGCCATGAGCCACCAGTTCTTGGTCGGCGGTGTAGTCCGAGATGACGACACCCTTGAAGCCCCACTCGCCGCGCAGCACGTCGGTCAGCAGGCGGCGGTTGGCGGTCGCCGGGACGCCGTTAATGTCGTTGAACGCCGACATGGTCGTCAGGGCCCCGGCGGCGAACGACGCCTGGAACGGCGGCAGGTGCGTCTCGCGAAGGCTGGCCTCGGAGAGCTCCACAGAATTGTACTCCAAGCCGGCCATCACCGCGCCATAGCCGGCGAAGTGCTTGGGCGTGGCCAGCATGCTGTCGTCGGCCTTGAGATCCTTGCCCTGGAAGCCACGCACGCGGGCGGCGGCCATGACCTCGCCCAGATAGACGTCCTCGCCCGCGCCCTCGGCGACACGCCCCCAACGTTGGTCGCGCGCCACGTCGACCATCGGCGCGAACGTCCAGTGCAGGCCCGAGGCCGAGGCTTCGACCGCCGCCGCCCGGGCCGTCCGCTCGGCCAGATGCGGATCAAAGCTGGCCGCCTCGGCCAGCGGGATAGGATAGACGGTGCGGAAGCCGTGAATGACGTCGGCGGCGAATAGCAGCGGGATCTTCAGACGCGATCCTTCGACCGCCGCTCTCTGGGTCTCAAGCCCGGCCTGGGCGCCGACTCCGTTCATCAGGGTCCCGATCCGCCCCGCCTTGATCTCGGCCGTCAGCGTCTGAGCGTTACGGATGTTGACCAGCGGATTCATGTCGCCGATCGGCGGACGGATCATGTCGGCGAAGCACGAAAGCTGGCCAGCCTTCTCCTCAAGCGTCATCTGGGCCAGCAGCGCCTCGACGCGCCCAGAGGCCCGGGCGAAAGCCGGGGGCGCCGTCACCGCCAGACCCGCCAACGCGGCCGCGCCAGACAAGAATCCGCGTCGGCTGGGCCCCGCGGGGCCGCCGGTCTTCGTCTTCAAGGCCATGGAATCCCCCGGGGACGCTTCACGAGGCGCGCAAACTCGCCGCTAAAGCGCCACCACGCAACCGCGCTCGCCTATTCGGCCGCGTGCAGCGCCGCGTCGGCCGCAACGTCCGGGGCGTTGTAGGCGTCCAGGTCCAGGATGCCTTCGCGCTTGGCGACCAGGGTCGGGACCAGCGCCTGGCCCGCGACGTTCACCGCTGTGCGCCCCATATCGAGGATCGGATCGATCGCCAGCAGGAGGCCCGCCCCTTCCAGAGGCAGCCCAAGGGTGGACAGGGTCAGGGTCAGCATCACTGTCGCGCCGGTCAGGCCCGCCGTCGCCGCCGAGCCGATGACCGAGACGAACACGATCAGCAGATAGTCCGACCAGGCCAGATGCACGCCGAAGAACTGCGCGACGAAGATCGCCGCGATGGCGGGATAGATAGCCGCGCAGCCGTCCATCTTGGTGGTCGCGCCCAGGGGCACGGCAAAGGCGGCGTAGGCGCGCGGCACGCCCAGACGCGTCTCCGTCACGGTCTCGGTCACGGGCAGCGTGCCCACAGAAGAGCGCGACACGAAGCCCAGCTGAATCGCCGGCCAGGCTCCTTGAAAGAAGCGAACGGGATTCAGCCCGTTCAGCGCCAGCAGGCTCGGATAGACGACCAGCAAAACCAGGCCCAGTCCGGCGTAGATGGCCCCGGTGAAGGCGCCCAGCTGCCCCAGGGTCGTCCAGCCGTACTGGGCGACGGCGTTGCCGAACAGGCCGACGGTGCCGATCGGCGTCAGTCGGATCACCCACCACAGCACCTTGCGCACGATGGCCAAGGCCGAAGCATTGAACTTCAGGAACGCCTCGCCCGCCTCCCCGACCTTGAGGGCCGCGACGCCGGTGACGAGCGAGATCACCACGATCTGCAGGACGTTGAACGACAGCGAGGTGCTGGCCGCGCCCGCGTCGGAAATCTTGGTCGAGGCCGCCAGCCCCAGGATGTTGACCGGCACGAGCCCGGTCAGAAAGTCGAGCCACGAGCCGTGCGTCTTCGGGGCCTTGGCGGCGGCGGCGTCCAGGCTGGCGTGCAGGCCGGGTTGCAGGATCAGGCCCAGCGCGATCCCGATCACCACCGCGATCAGGGCCGTGACCGCGAACCAGAACAGCGTCCGCCACACCAGGCGGGCGGCGTTCTGCATCTGGGCGATGTTGGCGATGCTGGCGACGATCGCCGTGAACACCAGCGGCGGGACCAGAACCCTCAGCAGCTGGACGAAGATCTGCCCCACCTGATGCAGGGTCTCGGCCAGGGCGTAGCCGCCCTGCCCCTCGGCCGGCCCGAGGTGACGGGCCAGAAGCCCCAGGGCCAGGCCCGCGACCATGGCGATCAGGACCTGGGCTCCGAAGCCGCTGATGAAGCGGCTGCTCTTGGCTTGTGCTGCGGCCATGACGTTCCTCGGCGATCGTAAGCCGGCAATGTCGTGTCGCGCGCTGGGATTTACGAGTGAGGTTTTTCGGGGGGCGGCCCCAGGAAAACTGAAGCGCCTAAAAACGCGGCGACCGCGCTCCGCGCCGGGCGACCTCCGGCGCAAAAAGAACCCCGGGAGGACAAACCTCCCGGGGGCGCTTGCAGGGCAGTTTCGGGCGAAAGGCTAGTGGCCGCCGGCCACGCCCTCCTGGATCTCGTGGGTCGGGGCCTTCTTGGCGACCAAGGCGAACCACAGAACGTAGACGTAGCAGGCCAGCGGCGCGGCGAAGCCCAGCGCCATGGACCCGGTCATTTCCTCGATCTTGGCGAAGGCCAGCGGCAGGAAGGCGCCGCCGACGATGGCCATGCACAGCAGGCCCGAGGTCGCCGAGGTCGGCGCCGACGAACGCTGCAGCGTCAGGGTGAAGATGGTCGGGAACATGATCGAGTTGAACAGGCCGATCAGCAGGGCCGCGAAGGCCGGGATCAGTCCCGACGTCACCGGCGCCGAGGCCAAGAGCAGGTTCACGGTTCCGGCATGCGCGCTGGGCGTCATGTCCTTGGTCAGGATGACGACCATGCAGAGGGCGATCGCGCCAACGGCGACGACGGCCAGCATGGTGTAATCCTTGATCGTCTTCAGCAGGGCCGAACCGGCGAACCGGCCGATCATGGCGAAGACCATGTAGAAGGTGGTCAGCTTGCCAGCCTGCTCGGACGAGATATCGAGGATGTGCGCCTGTTCCAGGAACAGCAGCAGGTGCAGCGAGATCGCCACTTCCGCGCCGACATAGAGGAAGATGCCGATCGCGCCGAGGTTGGCCCACTTGGAGGTCAGGGCCGTGAACGGGTTGACCAGCTGGCCGGTCTTGGGGGCGGCGTCGGTGATCTTCTGGCGGACCATGAAGATCAGCAGGATGAACAGCGCCAGGCCCACACCAATGGCCAGATAGACGTTGCTGACGAAGCCCAGCGCCTGTTCGCGCATGGCGTCGGTGATGACGACGTCCTTCTTGAAGATGTCGCCCTTCAGCAGGAAGTTCGCGCCGAACCACAGCCCGCAGGCCGCGCCCAGCGAGTTGAAGGCCTGCGAGAGGTTCAGGCGGAACGAGGACTCCTCGGGCTTGCCCATCGAGGCGATCAGCGGATTGGCCGCGACCTGCAACAGAGTGACGCCCGAAGCCATCACGAACAGGCCGACCAGGAAAACGCCGAAGGTGTGCAACTTGGCCGCCGCGATGGCGATGAAGCAGCCCGCGACGATGCCGCCCAGACCGACCATCACCGAGCGGGCATAGCCCAGCTTGGAGAGGAACGCCGCCGAGGGCAGCGACATGATCCCGTAGGCGATGAAGAAGGCGAAGCCCGTCAGGCTGGCTTCGACCGGCGTCAGGGTGAAGACCGTCTTCATGGTCTTCAGCAGCGGATCGAGCAGATTGGTGACCAGCGCCCAGATGAAGAAGAGGCAGGTCACGTAGACGACGGCGAGTTTGACGCCCCCGCCCTTGGTCGTGGTCTTGGCGATCGCGGCGTCGGTCATTGGCCGACACCTCCGAGGTTCAACGTCAGCACCGCAATCACTGCACCACTCCCTAGTGACGATATGTCAGATCCGTCTTCGCGCGGATGCCGCATTCACCGGAAACGTGACAACGTTGTCAACCATATGCGTTGATTTTCCCGGTTTTCAGCCCGCCAGCCGGGAACCCGCAGACCCTGTTTCGCCTTGATCAAGCGAACGGGAGACCACCATGTCGGTACTGGCGATCCTTGCGATTTCGAGCGTTTTCGTGCTGGCCGCGATCGTCGGCCTGGCTGATGCGCTCGTGCATTTCATCTGCTGGAGCGCAAGCCGCCTGACCGCGCGCCGCTCGCGTCCGGAGTCGGTTCAAGCGCCGCGGCACGGAATCACCGCGTAACGCCGCGCCGTTCTCCAGCGCCGGCCCGAGGCGTCGGAGAGGTCTTCGACATAAGGCGCTTTTGGTGACCAGGTGCGAGCGCTCAGACGCGGGTCCAGCGCCCCCTCCCCGTCCCACAGCGGTGAGACGATCCACGCCGGGGCGTCGGGCGCCTCGCAGAACGCGCGCACCTTCCTCGGTTCGGGCCGTGGCGGCTTCAGAGAGTCCAAGGTCAGCGGGCGAATCCAGTCGCGTCCTGCCAGCCCTGAGGCTTCGAGCCGCGCCACCCGGTCGTGCAGGGCCATCGCCAGCGGTCGCGAGAACACGATACCGGCGCTCTGCACCTTGCTGCCCCAACTGGGGCGCCCCGCCAGAACCCAGGGCTCGACATCACCGGCCAGCCAGAGAATATCGCCGGACTTCGACGCGATGATCGACATCAAGGCCGGGTCTCGACCCAAGTCCCGCTGGCGGACATAGGCCGATCGGTCGTCCCATAGCAGGGCGACGAGAAGCCCGATCACGAGCAGGCCGGCCAGGCGCATCGTTCGGACAGGCGCGGTCCACGACCGCGCCATCCACAGCCCAAGCACGGCCACGATAAGCAGGGTCGGCAGGTCGCTGCTCCACACCAGCCCGTGGCTGAAGGGCCAGGTGTCGGGCAGACGGGCGAGAGTTTGGCCCAAGGCAAAAGTCCGCAGCGCCGCATAGCTCAGCAGAGCCACGCCCAAAACGCCGACCGCGATCGCTCCGTAAAGTCTCGGCCGCGACAGGCGCGCCCGGTCGGCGAGCAGCCAGAACACCAGCCCAATCGGCCCGGCCAGCAATCCAAGGTCGCCGATGTTGCGAAACATCCAGCCCATGCCCAGAAAAGCCAGTCCGATCAGGCCGGCCGCGCCCCTCCTCGGGGCCGCGATGCAGACCAAGGCAAGGCTGATGGCGGACAGCACCGCCATGGGCTCGAGCGTGCGCCACGTCTGGGCCTGCAGGAAAAGCAGCAGCGAGAAACGATCGCCGAGCAGTGCGGCGGCGGCCACTCCGGCCAGTCCGGCCGCCAGCGCGGCCAACGCCAGCCGTCGGGGCGCGCCGGTCAGCAGCGACGCGGCCGCCGCGAGCGTGCAGGCCTGTACGGCGATCCGCCCCCAGGTCTCCGCGCTCCAGAGCGAGGGAAACAGGATCGGACTGCGCGTCTCGACGATCGCGCGCCAGGCTGGATCCATGACCGTGACGATGCGGTCGGCCAAGGGCAGGCGAAGCAGTCCGGCGAAGGTGAAAACGCCGAGCGCCGCCAAGCCCGCCCATAGCCAGCGGCGATCCTCCAGGGCGACCGCCAGCCCGATAACGGCGGCGGCGCACAGGCCCATGATCGGGTGGAACAGCATGGCCAGCCCACAGGCGCACAGGCCCAGGATTCGCCGACCCGACAGATAGCCGGCCATGCCTAGCAGACCCACAGCCTCGGCCAGTCCGCGTGGCGTGGCGTAAGGTTCTCCAAAGCCGATGACGTTCATCGCGCCATAGAGGGGCGGCAGGATCGCGGCGAAGACCAGAGCGACCCATCGCTCGCCTGGTGAGCGGTCGGCCAGGAGGCGTTCGATCAACAAGACGAGGGCCGCGAACCAGGCGAGCAGCGTCACGACGACGATCGCCAGGGTCGCGCCGGACAGGCCCAGGATCGCGATCAGCCGGGCCAGCAGTGGCGTATAGAGACTGAACCCGAACTGGCCGTCGTGGACGAAGATCAGGTCCTGACCGACGCCGGCAGGGTCCAGCTTGGCCAGGGCGTCACCGACATAGAGGCGGCCGTCGTGGTGGACGCCCGAAAACGGACGGCTGAGCAGAAAGAGGCCAAACGCCGCCAGCCAGCCGAGCCAGCGGCTGTCGGCGAAGCGCGCCAGAGCGGGCCGCCCAGATTGGGAACCGGTTTCAGCGCCAGTTACGCTCATAACCTACGACTCAAAGCCTGCGTGTCGGGTTCGCTGGCTCCATCGGAAACCGACAGGCTCTGAGCGGTTCACGACGCAGCGATGTCGGTGCGCGGCGCGCGGAACAGCAGCGCCCGACGGACGGTGAAGTTGAACAGGAAGACGAAGCAGGCCGTGGGCCCCTTGGCGGCGGCGGGCGCCATGCCGAACGCCTCGACCCAGACCATCATCAGGCCCTGGGTCAGCAGCAGGCCGGCGAGGCCCACGCCGAGAAAGCCGGTGAACTCGCGCCAGCGCTCGGCGATCGGACGATGGGCAAAGACCATCCGGATCGACAGGGCGTAGGCGACGCCGATGCCGGCGCAGAAGCCGACGCCCGAGGCGACCAGATAGTCGACGCCCATCCAGGTCAACAGGACCAGAATCCCCCAGTCGACCGCCAGCGCCGCAGCGCTGGCCATGCCATAGAGGATCAGTTCGCGCAGGCCCACCGGCAGGAGGCGCCAGATCGGTCCGGCCAGGGTGAAAATCATGCGGCGACCTTGGTCGGCACGGCCCGCTCGCTGCGCAGGGCCTCGCGGGCGCCCGAGACACCGGCCTCGCCGTACTCGGCGTCCTCGTTGACTTCCCAGACGTCGTGGATGATCTCGCCGGCGATGATGTTCTCGGCCGTCAGCAGGCCGGTCATCATGGCGTGGTCCTGGTTGTTGTACTTGTGCATGCCGTTGCGGCCCACGAGGTGCAGGCCCGGGAAGTGCATCTTCAGGTCCAGCCGGACCATCTTCACGTGCTCGGCATAGGCATCGTCATAGACCGGATAGGCCTTGTGCTGGCGCACGACGCAGGCGTCGTAGACGTCGGCGGGCTCCATCAGGCCGATCTTGCCGATCTCGCGCTTGGCCTGGGTGATCAGGTCCTCGTCAGAGGTTGTCCAGAGACCGTCGCCCTCGAAGCAGAAATATTCCAGGCCCAGGCACGTCGAGACGCCGTCAGGGATCATCTCCGGCGACCACGAGCGGAAGTTCTGCACGCGGCCGACCTTCACCGACGGATCGTGGATATAGATCCAGTTGTCGGGCAATTCCCTCTGCGGCTTGCCAATCAGCACCACGGTGATGAAGTCGCGGTACATCAGCTCGCCGGCGTGGAAGACGCTGATCGGGGTCGGGCTGATCGACTGCATCAGCTCGCGGATCGGCGCGGACGAGACGACCTCGTTGGCCGTGTAAATCTCCTTGCGGCCGTCGGCGCAGGTCACCGCGACGGTCCAGATCTTGGCGATCTTGTCGTAGTGCAGGCCGTCGACCTTACGGCCCATGCGGACGTCGCCGCCCAGGGCCATGACCTTGTCGGCGCAGGCCTCCCACATCATGCCGGGACCCTTGCGGGGATAGCGGAAGCTCTCGATCAGGGTCTTGGGTCCGCCCTCGGCGGCCTTGCCGCGCAGGCCGAGCGAGCGCTTGACGCCGTCGATGATCGCCGCGCCCAGGTCCAGGCCCTTGATCCGCTGGCTGGCCCAGTCGGCCGAGATCTCGTCGCAGCTCATACCCCACACCTTCTCGGTGTAGGTCTTGAAGAAGATCGAAAACAGCTTCTCGCCGAACTGGTTGCGCACCCACTGGTGGAAGGTGGTCGGGTTCTCGATCGGGTTCAGCTTGGCCCAGCCGAACGAGGCCATGCACTTGGTGGCCGTCCAGACGCCCAGATTGGCCAGGGCCTCGAAAGCCTTCAGCGGATAGGCGTAGAACTTCTCGCGGTAATAGATCCGCGACAGGCGCGGCCGGTCGATGAAGTCGTCGGGCAGGATCTCGTTCCAGAGGTCGACGATCTCCTTGCTCTTGGAGAAGAACCGGTGACCGCCGATGTCGAACTTGAACCCCTTGTAGTCGACGGTCCGGCTGATTCCGCCGACATAGGTCGGGTCCATCTCCAGCACGGTCACGCCGCGCCCGGCCTTGGCCAGGGTATAGGCGGTCGTCAGGCCGGCCGGACCGGCCCCGATCACCAGGGTTTCCACGTGCTGCCCCATGCGCCCCTCCAGTCCCATTCCAGAACAGTATGGTCGGTGATGGTTAAGGCGGCGTACCTGTGCGTGGTGAATCCCGGTTAATCGCCTGGCCGAGGCGATTGGTCGCGGGCCACGGGCGACGACAAGGGAGTCTCCCTTCCCCTGCGTGGTGAAGGGCTGGGGATGCGGTGACTGCTGAGGAGGCGATCCTGTCCTCGCCTCGCTCCGCGCTCGCGCTGCTTCCCCGGAGAGGGAAGAGGGTTGCGGTTAGGCCTGCGCCGGCTCGGCGAAGCGCTTGGCCTGGGCGATCCAGGCGTCGCGTTCGGCGCGGCCTTTCAGGCCGAGGAGTTGGTCGATAGAGGCCAATTCGTCGGGCGTCCAGGCGGCGATCTGGCTGAAGCGCGTCACGCCGAGTTCGGCCAAGGACGCCGCCAGCTTGGGACCGATCCCGACCAGACGGGTCAGGTCGTCACCGACCGACTCCATAACTTCGACCGCCTTAACCGTCTCGGCTTCGACTTCCGCTTCGGCCACCGGTTCAACGACCAACGCCTCGAGCGCGATCGGCGACACCTCGGTCGCTTCGGACGCCTCAAAAGGCGACGCCAGGGTTTCGTCGGCCGCGCCAATCTCTTCGACCGGCTCGGCTGCCACAGCAACGGCGGCCTCGATCGGAGCAAAAATGGTCTCCGCCACGGCCTCGACGACCTCGGAGGTCTCCGTCATCGCCTCGACGACCGGTTCGGCCGCCGCCTCCAGAACCGTTTCAGGCTCGACCGGCGCCACGGGCTCCGGCGCCAGGGCCATCAGCGCTTCGAGGTTCACCGCCTCGCGCCAGCGCGAGGCCCACCACCAATAGGCCGCGCCGGCGGCTGCAGCGCCGCCGAACATCAACCACAGAGGCGAGGCCGCGCCCACCGCCACGCGGGGCGCGGTTTCGGGCTCGACCTTGTCGACCGGGTACTGAGGGAGAAAGCTGAAGAGGGAAACCATGGCGCGCTCCTGGCAACCGCGATTTATTGCGGTGCAACATAACACGGAATTCGCGTTCGCAAGCGCAAAAAACTAACCTAGCGTCAATTGAATCCGATCACCCGCAGAAGAACCGCCGCGCCCATCGTCACGGCGATCATCGCCAGCATGGGCAGCCGCATAGCGAACGTCAGGCCCAGGGCCAGGAGCACAAGGCCCAAGGCGCCGGGATTCACCGCGCCGAGGTCGGGAACGAGCAGCCGCAGGGGGCCGGCCTCGACGGTTCGCCCGCTCCGGAACAGCAGATGGATCGTAAACCACAGCGCCAACTGACCGATGACGCCTACAGCCGCCGCCGACACCATCGCCAGCGCCCGTCCGGGCCTAGGTTGACGTCCCCACCGCTCGATCCAGGGTCCGCCCGCGAAGATCCAAAGGAACGACGGCGCGAAGGTGGTCCAGGCCGCCATCAACCCGCCCAGCACCGCCAGCAGCCAGGCGCTGTCGGGCGGGGCGGCCTGGAAGGCGCCGACGAAGCCGACGAACACGAACACCAGAACCAGGGGCCCCGGCGTCGTCTCGGCCAAGCCCAGCCCGTCCAGCATCTGGCTCGCCGACAGCCAGCCAAAGCCCGCCGCCGCCTGTCCCAGATAGGCCAGGGCCGCATAGGCGCCGCCGAAGCTGATCGCCGCCAGCCCGCCGAAGGTCAGGCCCATCCAGGCCAGGGTCGAGCCCGGCGCGATCGCCCAGGCCAGGGCGATCGGCGCCAGCCAGGCCGCCAGGCAGACCAGGGCCATGCGCACGCCGCCCGACCTCGCGGGCGCGACAGGGACGCCGGCCGCCTGCCCTTTCCCGCCGAGGAGCCATCCCACCGCGCCGGCCGCCAGGATCACCAAGGGGAACGGCAGAAGGGTGAACGCCGTCAGGGCGAAGGCGCCGATCGCCACGGCCGCTGACACGCGGTCCTTTACGGTTCTCTGGCCGATCCGGAGCAGCGCCTGAACGACCAAGGCCACCACTGCGGCCTTCAGGCCCAGCAGGACCGGACCGGCCCAGGCGGAGCGGCCATGGGTGACGTACAGCGCCGAGAGTCCCAGGATCACCGCCAGGCCCGGCAGGACGAACAGCAGGCCCGCCGCCAGCCCGCCCCGGACGCCGTGCAGCCGCCAGCCCAGCCAGGTCGCCAGCTGCTGCGCCTCAGGGCCGGGCAGGAGCATGCAGAAGCTCAGGGCGCGGCTGAAATCGTCGTCGTCGACCCAACCGCGCGTCTCAACCACCTCGCGGTGCAGCAGCGCGATCTGGCCCGCCGGACCGCCGAACCCGAGCACCCCCACCTTCAGCCAGACCGGCAACGCTTGGGCGAAGGTCGGCCCGGCCCGCGCCATGTCAGGTCCGCCACACGCGCGAACGGCCGCCAGGCTCACCGAGCCGCGCGGCGAGCCAGTCGCCCGCCTCGGCGGCGGCCGCGTCGACCGCCCCGGGGGCGCCGATCATCACCATCGCGCAGCCGTTCATCTTCATCGGGTCCGTCAGGGGGCGGAGGCGAAGCTCGGCCACTAACAGGTCGTTCGTGACGGTCTCCATCCCGCGCAGGAAGGCGTCGAAGGTCTCCAGATCCTTGATCGGCAGCCAGATCGCCAAGGCCGCATCGGGCGCGCGCGTCAGGATCGCGCGGGTGGAGGCGACAATGCGGTCGTAGTCGTCCGGCCGCTCGAACGGCGGGTCGATGACGACAAAGGCCCGCCCGCCCTTGCCGGCCTCCTGCGCGGCGGTCTCGAAACCGTCGGCCTGCAAGGCGCGGGTGTTGGCGTGCGGCGCCAGTGTCTTGCGCAGCAAGACGACATCGTCGTCGCGAAGCTCGCAGCCCGCATAGCGATCGGCGGGACGCAGCGCGCGCGCGATCAAGCGCGGGGAGCCAGGATAGAGGTCGCCGGCCTTGCCGCCGTTCATCAGCGCGACCGCGTCGAGCAGAGGCTGGAACACCGACGGCGCGTCGATCGCCGCCTTCAGCCGGAAGATCCCCGCCTGGGCCTCGCCCGAGCGCCGCGCCATCTCGCCGGCCAGGTCATAGCCGCCCGCCCCCGCGTGCGTGTCGATCGCCGCCAGCGCCGGGCTCTCCTCCTGCAAGGCCGACAGCATGGCCAGCAGGATCGCGTGCTTGTGCAGGTCGGCGAAGTTGCCGGCGTGAAAGGCGTGGCGGTAGTTCATGCGTCCGCTCCTACCACGCCCCGTGCGCGCGGCCAGCCTCACGTAGCTCCTGGACCATCATGTCCTTCAGCGCCTGCGGCGCGACGATCTCGACGGCGTCGCCCCAGGTGAAGAGGTGCCAGGACAGCTCGCGCATGCCGCCGGCCCGGAAAGTGACCAGCACCGAGCCGTCCGCTTCCGGGGTGACTTTCTGCGTAGCGTGGAAGCGCCAGCGCAAGGCGTCCTCGGCCCGGCTCTTGTGGATGCGCAGCACCACGTCCTGAATCTCGTCGTGATAGATGCCGAAGCTCTCGTCGGCGAAGGCCTGCAATGAGAAGTCCGCCGGCGGCGGCGCGGGCCTGTCGAGCACCGTCAGGTCGCTCATGCGATCCAGGCGCCAGGAGCGCGGCTTGCCGCCCTGCCCTTCCAGCGCGACCAGGTAGTTGGAGCGCCCGAACAACACGCCCAACGGGGTGACCTCACGCGTACGCCCGGGCGTGGAGCCGCCCTCGTAGCGGAACGACAGCGCCTGCAGCCCCTTGATGGCCGTCCGGATCGCGCTGAGCACGGCCTGGTCCTCAAACGGACGTGGACCGGCGTGAACGGCGATGGTCTCGGCCTGTACAAGAGCCTCAACGTCCGGGGCCACCCGGCGGCGGGCCGAACCGCGCAGCGCCGACAACAGCTTAGCCTCCAGCGCGTAGAGCGACGCCGCCCGCGCATCGGCGCCGGAGGCCTTCAGCGAGTCGGCGGCCACGCGCAGGGCGGCCAACTCCTCGGCGGTCGGGGTCTGGAAGACGCCGTCAAGGCCCGACGGGATGCGGAAGCGCTTGGTCGGCGGATCGTCCACGGCCTCCATCTGCGGGAAGGCCGCCCAGACCGCGTCGCGCATCCGTTCGGCGGTCCGGCGTCCCACACCGAGGGCCGAAGCCATCTCGTCCAGGGTCAAGCCTTCGGCCGAGCCCGCCAACATGCGGGCCAGATCCAGCAGGCGGGTGGCTTTCTCGTGTCTCATGCCAATGTCATACGACCGTTTCTGTCGCAATGCGCGGACAATCTTCGATCATCGCCCCTGGAGACCCCAAGGATCCCCGATGACCCGCTTCGCCTGCCCCGCCTGGACCGTCGCTCCCGTCAACGCCGCCATGATCTCGGCGGTGCTGGACTTCGCCGATATCCATCGCGACCTGGGCGGCGGGCGCACCCTGCGCCGCATCAGCCACGAGCGTGCGGCCAAGGCCGACATGTTCCTGCTGCTGGGCCGCGACGTCGAGCGGGTCACCGACATCGGCCTGGTCTGGAACGACCGCGAGGACCAGATCGTCCGGGTCACCGACGACGCCGAGCTGCGCGAGTCGCGCCTCATGCCCTGGGAAGAGGCCTTCGAGCTCTTCGAGACCGAGGACACCGACGAAATGGCTCAACCGCTGCGGCTCTGCGCCTGAACCTGGCGTCGCACCACCGCCTCGTCGCCACCTTCGCGGGGATCGCGCGGGGGCGATCTGCCTAAAATCCGTGAACAGACGCCGCGCAAAGGGGCGCCCAAGAGGCGCTCGCGCGGCTTGCGCGCTTTTCTGCCTCGCGCCCATTGCCGAACGCCACGGCTTGAAACCTCATGAATAGATCGACAGTGCGTCGATAAATTTTAGTGCCCGCGTTCAAAAATATAATCGACGGGAGAAAAACGCCATGGAGAAGGGAATCGACATGCGTCAATAAACACAATGAGGGGGCTACTTATGACTCGGCGTTTTAAACCCGCGCTTCTCGCGGGTATTTCCGCGCTATCGATTACTTTCGTTTACTGCCAACCCGCCGCCAGTGCGGAGATTTCTTCGGCAGCGACGCCTGCGACCGACGCGCCGAGCCAAGCCTCGGAGCTTGAAACAGTTGTCGTCACCGCCCGCGGCAAACCGCGCACGGTTCTCGACTCCGCCGTCCCGGTCGACTCCTTCGGCGAAGCCGACATCAAGGCCTCGACCTTCACCGACACCAACGACATCCTGAAGACGCTGGTCCCGTCCTACACTCTGGCCCGTGAGCCGATTTCGGACGGCGCCACCTTCATTCGCCCCGCCAGCCTGCGCGGCCTTCCCACCGACAAGACCCTCTTCATGGTCAACTCCAAGCGCCGTCACCGTTCGGCGCTGGTCACGATCGGCGGCACCGGCGCCCAGGCGCCCGACGCGGCCACGATCCCTGCCTCGGCCCTGAAGAACGTGGTCGTCACGCGCGACGGCGCCGGCGCGCAATACGGTTCGGACGCCATCGCCGGCGTCATCGACTTCCAGCTGAAGGACAGCCCCAGCGGCGGTTCGCTGACAGCCCAGTACGGCCAATTCTACCTGGGCGACGGCGAGGATGTACTGGTCACCGGTAACCTCGGCCTGCCGCTCGGCGAGAACGGCTTCATCAACACCACGGTCGAATACACCAGCCAGAACCAGGTCAATCGCGGTCGTCAGTACTGTAACGTCGGCATTCCGAACCAGTCGGCCGGCTTCTGCGTCGCCAGCTACGCGGCGACCAATCCGGCCTACGGCGCGCTGATCAACGACTATGTTCAGAAGTGGGGTCAGCCCGACGCGGAGGCCACCCGCGCTGTCGTCAACGCCGGCTATGCGTTTAGCGACAATCTGTCGGTCTACGCCTTCGCCAACTACTCCAAGAGCAGCGCAGTCGAATACTTCAACTATCGCCCGCCGGTCAGCAACGCCGTGAACGCCACGCCGATCCGACTGCAGGACGGTTCGACTTTCCAGTTCAGCTCGATCTTCCCCGCCGGCTTCACGCCCATGTTCGGCGGCGACGTGACCGACTACAGCCTCACGGGCGGCTTCAAGGGCCTGACGAGCTATGGTCTGAGCTACGATCTGTCGGCGCGCTACGGCAACGACAAGATCGCCTACACGCTGTGGGACACCGTCAACCCCTCGATGGGCCCGGCCTCGCCCAAGAAGTTCTACGACGGCGCCCTGATCTCCAGCGAATCCGCCGTGAACGCCGACTTCGCTTATGACTGGGAAGGTCTCGGCTTCAAGACCCCGGTGACGATCAACTTCGGCGCCGAGTACCGCAAGGAAGGCTATGAGATCGAGCCGGGCGATGTCCCGTCGTATGTCGCTGGGAGCTGGGCCGTGCCCGATCCCTTCAAGTTCTGTAACGCCACCACACGCACCCCAACCGCAGCCGGTCTGGCCCTGCCGGCCACGGCCGGTCTGAACTGCGCCAACTACCTCTCGACCAACGCCGACGGCTTTGCGGGCATCGACCCGGTCTACAACGCCCTGGCGGTCGGTTCGAACGGCTTCCCTGGCAACACGCCCCTCTACTCCGGCAAGCTGACCCGCAACTCCTACGCTGGTTATCTGGAAACCTCCGGCAACGTGACCGAAGAGTGGTTCCTCGACTTCGCGGTGCGCGGCGAACACTTCTCGGACTTCGGCAGCACCTGGAACGGCAAGGCCGCCACGCAGTACCAACTGACCCCGAACTTCGGCATACGCGGTTCGGTGGGCACCGGCTTTCGCGCCCCGACACCGGGTCAGGCCTTCACCACCAACGTCTCGACCCGGGTGGAGAACGGCGCGATCATCGCCTCGGGTCTGTTCCCGGCGACCAACCCGGTGGCCAAGTTCCTCGGCGCCAAAGAGTTGAAGCCCGAGAAGTCGACCAACTTCGCCATTGGCTTCACCGCCACGCCGTTCGAGGGGCTGTCGCTCACGGTCGACGCCTACAGCATCAAGATCAAGGACCAGTTCTACGCCACGACGCCGATCACCGTGACCCCGGCGATCCGCACGGCGCTGGTTTCGGCCAGCATTCCCGGCGCTGACACTATCGGTCAGGTGCAGTTCTTCCAGAACGCCTTCGACTCGACGACCACCGGTGTCGACGTCGTGGCTACCTACCGCAAGGCCTGGGAGAACGGCCAGTCGACCAACCTCTCGGTGAGTGGCAACTACAACAAGTTCAAGATCGACAAGGTGTTTTCGGCCAACTTCTTCGACGCCGAAGGCGTGCATGACTTCGAGAACGCTGCGCCGCGCTGGAGGTCGGTGATCTCGGCGACCCACCAGATCGACAAGTTCAAGGCCACCGGCCGCCTGAACATCTGGGGGCCGTACAAGAACATGTTCAGCGTCGCCAACCCGATCGTTCAGAAGTGGGATCCGGAGACGTTCTTCGACATGGAACTGTCCTACCAGGCCACCGACAACTACTCGGTCGCGATCGGCGCGCGGAACCTGTTCGCCAACTATCCCGATCCTGACATGACGGGCGAGTCGGCCACCAACGGCCGCATCTACCGCTCGGACACCATCGTCGATTGGCAAGGCGGCTTCTGGTACGCCAAGGTCTCGGCGACCTTCTAACGCTCGCCCAGACTTCAACATGCGAAGGGCCGGGGAACACCCCGGCCCTTCTGCTATTTGGCTGTACGCTTTGGGCGCTAAAGCCCCTTGCCCATCCGGATCAGCGGCACGCGATAACCCGTCGAGGTCACGGCCTCGAAAGGCTCGATGTCGTGATAGCCGCACGCCCGATAAAGCGGCACGCCGCCCATGGTGGCGGCCATCTCGACGCGGCTGAAACCCTCGGCGCGGGCGGCCGCCTCGCAGGCCTCCAGAATGACTCGGCCGACGCCCTTCCGGGTGTGGTCTGGGTCGGTATACATCGCGCGGACCCGTGCCGCGTCCGTCTTCGGATCCAGCAGCGCCGCGTCGCGCCCCGCTGCATGGTCGCCGCCGAACAGGGTGGCCCGCCGGCTCCAGCCGCCGCAGCCGGCGATCTCGCCCGCGTCTTCGACGACGAAATAGGTGCCGTCGGCGATCAGCTGTGTGTCCAGACCCATGATCTCGTACGAGGCGGCCACGCCCTCGGGCGGTAGGAAGTCGCGCAGCAGCTCGCCGATCGCCCGGTCCATCAAGGCCGAGAGCACGGGCATGTCGCCGGGCCGCGCCAGGCGAAGGCGAAGGTTTGGATGGGGGATCGTCATCAGCACTCCTTCACGGCGACAACCTGACGCTGAGAAGCCGATTCCTTCGTCCGCACCGTCCTTTATGCCACACGCTCATCGATCGCTCAGGCCTGGGTGCGCGGCGCCCAATGGCGAGGCTTATCGGCGGTGAGGCCGGGGGCGCCGCCAAAATGGATTGCGCGCGGGGGCGGCTGATTTCGAGATGCTCCCTGTCCGGCGCGGCTAGCCCGTCGGCGACTGCGGCCGGACGCGAGGGGGCGGCGGCCCAAGACACAAGGGCGGGATTTGATGAGTGGTTTGGACGCGTCTTCGGGCGGCGGCGTACTGACGCGCCGCCGGTTCTTTGAAAGCCTGGCCGCCATTGGCGGCACGTCTCTGGTGCTGTCGGGCATGGAGGCGCTGGGCTTTTCACAGGCTTCGGCGGCCGAGACGCCGCCTGCCCTGAGCGGCGGGGCCAAGAACACCAAGATCGTGATCCTGGGCGCGGGTCTGGCGGGGATGACCGCCGCCTACGAGCTGTCCAAGGCCGGATACCACGTCCAGATTCTCGAAGCCCGCGACTTCGCCGGCGGCCGCTGCCAGACCGCGCGCAAGGGCTTCAAGCACACCGATCTGATGGGCAACCAACAGACCTGCGAGTTCGACGAGGGCCAGTACATCAATCACGGCGCCTGGCGGATCCCGTATCACCACCGCTCGACCCTGCACTACACCAAGCAATTCGGCGTGCCGCTGGAGAGCTTTGTCAACGACAATGACGCGGCCTATATCTATTTCGAGAAGGGCAAGGGCCCGCTGAACGGCAAGCCCATCCGCAAGGGCGAGATCGCCGCTGACACTCGCGGCTACACCGCTGAACTGGTGGCCAAGGCCGCCAGCCTGGGAGCCTTGGACGCCCCGCTGTCGGGCCTGGATCGCGAGCGCTTTGTCGCCTACCTCGTCAACGAAGGCCGCCTGTCCAAGGACCTCGCCTACAAGGGCACAGAGGGCCGCGGCTTCTCCGTGCATCCAGGCGCGGGGATGACGCCAGGCGAAGAACTACCGCCCTTCGCCTTCAAGGACGTCCTCGACAGCAACGCCTGGAAGGTGCTGAGCTCGGTCACCGGCTTCGAGCAGCAGCGCACCATGCTGCAGCCGATCGGCGGCATGGACCGGATCGCCAAGGCCTTCGAAAAGCAGGTCGGGCCGATGATCCGCTACTCCACAGTGGTCGAAAAGATCCGACAGTCGCCGACCGGGGTCACCGTCGCGTTCAAGGGCGCCGATGGCAAGCCAGGCGAAGTCACCGCCGACTACTGCGTCTGCACCATTCCGCTGAGCGTGCTCAAGCAGATCGACCTCGACGCCTCCGCCCCGTTCAAGGCGGCGATGGGCGGTGTGGCCTACGCCCCGGTCAACAAGATCGGCATCCAGATGAAGAGCCGCTTCTGGGAAGACAAGCACCACATCTACGGCGGCCATATCTATACCGACCTGGCCGGGATCAACTCGATCTCCCTACCCTCCTATGGCTGGCAGGGCCAGAAGGGCGTGCTGCTGGGTTACTACGCGTTTGGCGGCGAAGCGGCGCGGATCAGCGCCAAGAGTCCGGCCGACCGCGCCGCCTTCGCCGTGGCGGCTGGCCAGAAAATCTTCCCGGAGTACGCCGAGAACTTCGACAACGCCTTTTCCTTCAGCTGGCACCTGGCCGAGCACAATCTGGGCGGCTGGGCCGAATGGGGCGAGGCGGGGCGCAAGAACGCCTATCCATTGCTGTGCGAGCCCGATGGCCGGCTCTATCTCGCTGGCGAGCACCTCAGCTACCTTGGCGGCTGGCAGGCCGGCGCCATCGAGTCGGCCTGGGCTCAGATCGCCAAGATCCACGCCCGCGTGCAGCAGGCCTGAAACACCCCGAGTCCCGAGGAACCGCATGACCGTCGCTTACCGCTTCGCCGCCCCCCGTCTCGCGGCGCTTTGTCTGATCGCCGGACTCGTCGCCCCGGCCGTCGCCGCCGCTGATGGCAAATCGCTGTACATGGACAACTGCTCGGCCTGCCACCAGGTCACCGGCAAGGGCGTCAAGGGCGCCTTCCCCGCCCTGGCCGGATCGCCCCTCGTCCAGGGAGATCCCAAGATCGTCGCCTCCACCGTGCTGAATGGCCGCGCGGGCATGCCGGCGTTCAAGGACGACCTGTCCGACGCCGATCTGGCGGCCATCCTGACCTATGTTCGCTCCTCGTGGGGCAACAAGGCGCCGCCCCTGGCGCCCAAGCAGATCGCCGCAGCCCGCGGCGGGGCCAAGACCGCCTCGCGCGGGCTCCAGGCCCACTGATCCTTCACAGTCCTAGGGAGAACCACATGAAACGCCTCGTCGCCCTCGCCGCCGGCCTCTGCGCCCTGACCAGCGTCGCCCACGCCCAGGACATCGTCCGTGGCGGCGATCCCAAGTCGGCCATCGCCAGCGTCGTCACCGTCCCCGCCGGCTACGACATGATCTACGTCAGCGGCATGACCCCGCCAGTCATCGACGACAAGGCTACCGGCGTGGCCAAGTTCGGCGACACCAAGACCCAGACCCTGGGCGTTCTGGGCCGCATCGAAGCCGCCCTGAAGAGCCAGGGCGCCACCATGGCCGATGTCGTCATGATGCGCGTGCTGCTGGTCGGCGACCCGGCCAAGGACGGCAAGATGGACTTCATGGGTATGATGGAGGGCTACAAGACCTATTTCGGCACCGCCGCCCAGCCCAACAAGCCCGCCCGGATCACCAGCCAGATCAGCGCCCTGGTCGCTGACGGCATGCTGGTCGAGATCGAAGTCCAGGCCGCCAAGAAGAAGTAGGCCGCCCCGTCGCCACCAATTTCACCGTTCGGCGAAATTATTTTCGTGACAACGTTGTCAAGCCGAACGGACCTCGCTATAGGAAACACAGCCCTTTCGGGCGTTTCCTCCCAATGACTCGGCCGCCTTCTTCTCCTGGAAGGCGGCCGTTCTTTTGTCTGGGGCATGGCCAACGAACATCGCGCAAAGCGTTGGGAACCTTCACCGTACAAAATCGCTCCCTGCACCGTACGAGGACGCATGAGCGCCCGCCGAACCTGAGCCCTTGCGCATGCCCACCCATGGCCAGCCCATTGGAGAAACGCCGGACTGGCTGCCCCACGAGCGCCCCTTTCTCCCGGGCTCCCCGTCAACGCCGGACTTTCCGCGCACCTTCCGGCTTATCCATGGCCTGATCGCCCTGCTGATCGGCGTCACCGGATCCCTGGGCTCGGCCTTGGTGCAGGTGAATCTGCCGGCCATTCAGGGCGCGCTAGGCCTGACCCCGACGCAAGGGGCCTGGCTGACGACGGTCTACATCATGACCAACATCTCGATGAACCTGCTGCTGGTGAAGTATCGCCAGCAGTTCGGCATTCGACGCTTCACCCTGGTGTTCCTGGCCCTCTATACGGTGGCCGCCTTCGCTCATCTGAGCCTGGACACCTACCCGATGGCGCTGTTCCTCCGCGCGATCAGCGGTGTCGGCGCCGCAGCGCTGAGCGCCCTGGCGATGTTCTACATGTTGCAGGCGTTCCCGGCCTCGTTCCGGATCGGCGCCCTGGTGCTCGGCGTCGGCGTCTCGCAGCTGGGAGGCCCTCTGGCGCGCGTGATCTCGCCTGATCTGCTGGACGCCGCCTATTGGCAAGGCCTCTACGCGCTGGAAGCCTGCCTGGCGCTGGCCAGCCTGGCCGCCGTCGTGCTGTTTCGGCTGCCGCAAGGCGCGCGCATCCACGTCTTCGAGTCGACCGACATCCTCTCCTTCGGACTGCTGGGCGCGGGGCTCGGCCTGATCGTCGCCGTCTTGGGGCTCGGCCGGATTGTGTGGTGGTTCGAGGCGCCGTGGCTGGGTTGGAGCCTTGTCGGCGCCGTCGTGCTTCTGGCCGCAGGAGCCTTGATAGAGCATCATCGGGCCCATCCGCTGATCGACACGCGCTGGGTGGCGACGGGGACTTTCCTGCGCTTCGCCTTCAACATCGCCCTGGTTCGCGTCATCCTGTCCGAACAGAGCGTCGGCGCGGCCGGCCTGATGCAGGCCCTGGGCTTTGCTCCGGAACAACAACGCCTGCTCTACATGGTCGTGCTGGCGGCGACGGCCGCAGGCGTCGTGATCAGCGCTGCCACGCTGAACACCAAGACCCTGGCCCCGCAATTTCTCCTCTCGATCCTGCTCATCGCCGTGGGCGCGTTTCTCGACGCCCGCGCCACGCCACAGATCGGACCCGCCAACCTTTTTGTGAGCCAGGCCTTGCTGGCCTTCGCAGCCGCCATGTTCCTGGGACCTTCATTCATGTTCGGCATCGGTCAGTTGCTGAGCCGGGGCCTCGGCTCGATCATCACCTTCTCGGTGATGTTCGGCGTCGCCCAGAATCTCGGCGGCCTGGGTGGTGCGGCTCTGCTTGGCACGCTTCAGACCGTCCGTGCGCAACATCACGCCGTGGCCTTGGCCGAGCGATTGACCGCCACAGACCCCAATGTCGCGGCGACCTTGCAGAGCTATGGCGGCGTCTACGCCTCCACCCAGGCGGACCCCGCCTTGCGCACGATCGACGCGACCGCGCTACTCGGACAACAGGTCACCCAGCAGGCCAATATCCTCGCCTTCAACGACGTTTTCCTCGTCATCGGCGTGATCGCTCTTCTCCAGTTCGCCTACGCCGGCTTCCTGTTCGTCCGGCTCGCCCTCCGCACCCGCAGCGCCGCCGACGCGCCGCCCGCAGCTCCGCTCGCCACCGCAGAGACCCCATGACAGACGCCTCACCTTCCGATCCGTCCGCCACACCTCAACCGGAAGACCGGCCGGCCGCCAGCGCATCCTCAGCAAGGCCAGCGCCTCCAAGCCGGCGCGCCTTGGGCCTGACGGTCCTCGGCGCCCTCGCGCTGATCTTGCTGATCCTGTTCCTCTGGAAGCTTCCGCCGTTCGCCGGATCGGTGCAGCGCACCGACAATGCTTATGTGCGCGGCCAGGTGACCGTCATCGCACCTCAGTCGAGCGGCTACGTCGTCAAGGTGATGGCCAGAGACTTCGAGACCGTTCGCGCCGGCCAATCCCTGTTCGAGATCGATCAGCGGCTCTACATCCAGCGCCTCGAACAAGCGCGCGCCACGCTCGCGGCGCGTCAGGCCGATCTGGCCAACGCCGCCCAGGCGCGCGCTTCGCGTGACGCCGCCGTTCAAGCCAGACTTGCCGACATCCGCTCGGCGAGCGCTCAAGTGGAACGGGCGCGGGCCGACCTTGCGCGCATGGATCAGCTGGTCGGCGATGGCTCGGTTTCTCAGCGCGAGCGAGATCAGGCGCGTGCGAGCCTCAGAGCCGCTGAGGCGACGCTGGTCTCGGCCCAGGCGGCGGGCGAGATCGCGCGTCAGGATGTGCGATCCGTCAGCGTTTCGCGGCAGGGCCTGGAGGCGGCCGTGGCCGGCGCCCAAGCCGCCGTCCGGCTCGCCGAAATCGATCTGGCCAACACCCGCGTGGTGGCGCCGACAGACGGTCAGTTGGGCCAGGTCGGCGTGCGGCTCGGACAGTACGTCACCGCTGGCAGCCAGTTGGTGGCGCTGGTGCCGCCGCAACGTTGGGTGATCGCCAACTACAAGGAACGCCAGTCCGGGCGGATGCGCCCTGGCCAGATCGCTCGCGTTACGGTCGACGCCTTGGGCGACCAAGCGTTCACCGGCCGAGTGGAGTCGATTTCGCCGGCGACGGGATCGGAGTTCAGCCTGCTGCCGCCGCAGAATGCGACGGGCAACTTCACCAAGATCGCCCAACGTCTGCCGGTGCGGATTCTGCTGGACGCCGGCCAGCGCGACCTGGAACGGCTGCGCCCTGGAATGTCGGTCCAGGTCGAGGTCGACACGGCCAAAGCGGGAGCGCGCTGATGCGGCGCATGATCCTGGCCTTCGCCAGCCTCCCCATTCTAGCGGCTTGCGCGACGCCGCCAGGCTCTAGTCCCCCGCCCGCCGCCACAGTTCAGGCGCCGACGGCGTGGCGAGCGCCAGCCACGGTGGAAACCGAGACCTCGGCCACCGAGGTGTGGCGTTCATTCGGCGACGAACATCTGGCCGACCTGATCGCGGTCGCCCTCGCCAACAATACCGACCTTGCCATAGCCGAGGCGCGCGTGCGCGAGGCCGAGGCGCTGCGCCAGCAGGCGCAATCGGCCCTGGCCCCTTCGATCAACCTCTCCCTGGGCGCGCAGAAGAGCCGAGAACTAAGCCCGTTCGGAACACCGCGCACCACAACCGTTGCTCAGCCGCAGATCCAGGTCGCCTATGAGGCCGATCTCTGGGGTCGAATTCGCGAGGCCGATCGCGCGGCACGCGCCAGCCTTCAGGCCAACATATACGCGCGAGACGCCGCCCGCCTTTCGGTCGCCGGCGCCGTGGCCAGAGCCTATGTGAGCCTGCTGTCCCTAGACGCTCAGCGCGCCACCGCCGAGGCGGCCCTGGCTTCTCGGCGGGAGGCCGCCGCCCGCGCCGACCACCGGGCGCGCGTGGGTCAGACGGCTGACCTTGAGCGCCAGCAGGCGCTAGCCGAACTCGAGGCGGCGGCGCAACGCGCGCCGGCGCTCGCGCTGGCGATCAGTCGGCAAGAGACAGCCCTCAATATCCTTCTTGGACGCAACAGTGGCCCGGTGGCGCGAGGGGAGCTCGCCGCTCTGACCGTGCCGACACCTCGTGCGCCGCTGCCATCGACGCTGCTCCGCCGTCGCCCAGACCTCGCCCAGGCCGAGGCGACTTTAGCCGCATCGGACTCGAGCCTGGCTTCAGCGCGCGCCGCCTTCCTGCCCCAGGTCCGTCTCTCGGCCACCGCGGGCGAGTTGTTCGTGCGTCACCTTGATCCGCTCACCGTCTGGAGCGTCGGGAGCAGCGTGCTGGCGCCCTTGTTCGACGCCGGTCGCCTGCGCGCCCAGGCGGACGGCGCGGCGGCGCGCCGGGACCAGGCCGCATTCGCCTATCGCAAGGCCGCACTAACTGCTTTCGGCGAGGTGGAGAGCGCGCTGGAGGGGTTGGACCAGTTGGCCGCCCAAGAAATCGCGACGCAAAGGCAACGCAATGCGGCCGCCAAGGCCCTCGCCCACGCGCAAAGGCGTTTCGAGGCGGGATACGCCGCCTATCTTGAACCGCTCGATGCTCAACGCGGCCTTTTTGCAGCCGATTTGACCGTCACTCAGGTACGGGAGGCAAGGCTGCTGAACGTGATCGCCCTATATCAGGCCTTAGGCGGAGGCTGGCGTATGGGCGACGGGCCTGAAGGCGACGATTAGGCCGTCACCACCCGCCCGTCTCTTAGTTCGACCGGCCAGGGCTTGAGCCGAGCGCCGACGCAGGGGCCGCCAACGCACCCGCCGTCTTCCACGGTGAACACCGCCCCGTGCCACGAACACATGATCAGGTCGCCGTCCGGGGTCAGGTAGCGGTCCAGTTCCTGAGCCAACGGCAGGCCGGCGTGGGGGCAGCGGTCGACATAGCCGAACACCGCCTCGCCCCGGCGCACCACAAAGCCGTGGAAGCGCGCCTCGCCGATCTGCAGCACATAGTTTCGCGCGCCGCCGTCGGGGATCAGATCCAGCGGGCCAAGATTGATCCCGGCCCGCGTTTCCCAAATCCGTCCAGCTGCGACGGGCGCTGTCTCGTCCGTCAAATCCGCTCGACCGTCTGCTCGATGGCCCCGAAGATCGAGTGGCCCTTGGCGTCCTTCATCTCGATGCGGATCGTGTCACCGCCCAGCAGGAACGGCGTCTTGGGCGCGCCATACAGGATGGTCTCGACGGTGCGGACCTCGGCGAGGCACGAGTAGCCAAGGCCGCCTTCGCTGACCGGCTTGCCCGGACCGCCGTCTGCGTCGCGGTTGCTGACCGTGCCCGAGCCGACGATGGTGCCGGCGCACAGCGGACGGGTCTTGGCCGCGTGGGCCACCAGCGTGCCGAAGTCGAAGGTCATGTCGACCCCGGCGTCGGCGCGGCCGAAGTCCTTGCCGTCCAGCTCGACCAAGAGCGCGCCGTGCAGTTTGCCGTCCTTCCAAGCCTCGCCCAGCGCGTCGGGCGACACTGCGACCGGCGAAAAGGCGCTGGCGGGCTTGGACTGCACGAAGCCGAAGCCCTTGGCCAACTCGCCCGGGATCAGGTTGCGCAGCGAGACATCATTGCAGAGCATCACCAGGCGGATGGCGGCCAGGGCCTCCTCGCGGGTCGCGCCCAGCGGCACGTCGTCGACGATGACCGCCACCTCGCCTTCCAGATCGCAGCCCCAGCTGGCGTCGGCCAGCGGGATCGGATCACGCGGGGCCAGGAAACCGTCCGAGGCGCCCTGATACATCAGAGGGTCTGTCCAGAAGCTGTCGGGCATCTCGGCGCCGCGCGCTTTGCGCACCAGCTGCACGTGGTTCACGTAGGCCGAGCCGTCCACCCACTGATAGGCGCGCGGCAGCGGGCTCAGCGCCTCGTGCTCGTGGAAGCGCTCCTTCGGCACGGAACCGTGCTCGAGGCTCTCAGCCAGGCCCGCCAGCATGGGCCCGCAGCGCTCCCAGTTGTCGAGCGCAGCCTGCAGGGTCGGCGCGATCGTCCCGGCGTCAGTGAACCAGGCCAGGTCGTTGGAGACCACCACCAGACGGCCGTCGCGACCACCCTTGAGAGACGCGAGCTTCATTCGGTTTTCCTCCGGGACTTTGGATTTTCAGCCATCCCCCCACATCGCCGGACCGCGCGCAAGCCGGTTCGAGGCCGGCGCGCGTCCTTACGGGAGATCGCATACAGGATTTGGATCAGGACAGGCGGGCCTTGGGGAAGCCGGTCCAGCAGGCGTCATAGTCGGGTTGCAGCGCCGCAGATTCCAGGGCCAGGGCCGTCGGGCGGAACACCCAGCGGCTCTCGAACATGAAGGCCATGGTCCCGTCGATCTTGTGCGGGGCCAGGACCGCCTCGGTCGCCTTCTTGTGGCTGGCCACGTCGGGGCCGTGGTCGCTCATGCAGTTGTGCAGAGACGCGCCGCCGGGCACGAAGCCGCCCTCCTTAGCGTCATAGGCGCCGTGGATCAGGCCCATGAACTCGCTCATCACGTTGCGGTGGAACCACGGCGGCCGGAACGTGTCCTCGGCCACCATCCAGCGCGGCGGGAAGATCACGAAGTCGCAGTTGGCCGTCCCAGGCGTGTCGCTGGGCGAGGTCAGGACCGTGAAGATCGATGGATCGGGGTGGTCGTAGCTGACCGTGTTGATCGTGTTGAAGCGCGACAGATCATAGCGGTACGGCGTCAGGTTGCCGTGCCAGGCCACCACGTCCAGCGGGCTGTGATCCCAGATCGCGGCCCACAGCGCGCCCTGGAACTTCTGGATCACTTCAGTAGGCGCGTCGATGTCCTCGAAGGCCGCCACTGGCGCTTCGAAGTCACGCGGATTGGCCAGACCGTTGGCGCCGATGGGGCCCAGTTCCGGGAGGCGGAAGGCCGCCCCGTAGTTCTCGCAGACATAGCCGCGCGAGGGGCCCTCGACCTCGACCCGGAAGCGCACGCCGCGCGGGATCACCGCGATGTGGCCGGGGCCGGCCTTGAGCACGCCCATCTCGGTGACCAGGGTCAGCTCGCCCATCTGCGGCACGATCAGCATCTCGCCGTCGGCGTTGTATAATACCCGGTTCTTCATCGAGGCGTTGGCCAGATAGACGTGCGCGGCGATCCCGCCCAGGGTGGCGGCGTCGGCGTTGCCGGCCAGGCTCACCAGGCCGTCGACGAAGTCGGTCGGCGCGGCGGGGATCTCCAGGGGGCTCCAGCGCAGGCGGTTGGGCGTGGCGGGACCGGGAAAGGCCGAGACCAGCTTGTCCTGCGCATAGGGCTGGTAGGCCCCATGGCCGGCGCTGGGCCGCAGGCGATAGAGCCAGGTGCGGCGGTTTTCATGACGCGGCGCGGTGAAGGCCGAGCCCGACAGCTGCTCGGCATAGAGGCCGAACGGAACCTTCTGCGGCGAGTTGCGCCCGATCGGCAGAGCGCCGGGATGCGCCTCGGTTTCGAAATAGGAGCCGAAGCCGGTTTGGTAGCGGAGGTCCATGTGCGTTCCCGTGCCTTGTTCAGCACTTTTCCCGTGTCATCCCGGACGCCCTGAAAAGGGCGATCCGGGACCCAGGGGTCACGGAACGCTGTGCGCGCCGCCCCTGGGTCCCGGCTCTACGCTACGCTTCGGCCGGGATGACGCCGAAGGGTATTTTGAGGCCGCATCCTCAGGCGTCGACCGTGATCACCCCACGACGGATCTGGTCCAGCTCGATGCTCTCGAACAGGGCCTGGAAGTTGCCGTTGCCGAAGCCTTCGTTGCCCTTGCGCTGGATGATCTCGAAGAAGATCGGACCAAACAGGTTCTCGGTGAAGATCTGCAGCAGCAGGCCCTCCTCGCCGACGGCGCCGTCGATCAGGATGCGGTTCTTGCGCAGGCGCTCCAGGTCCTCGCCGTGGCCGGGCACGCGCTTGTCGACCAGCTCGTAATAGGTCTCGATCGTGTCCTGCAGCTTCACGCCGCGCGCGCGCAGCTTCTCGACGGTCTCGTAGATGTTGTCCGTCGTCATCGCCAGGTGCTGGATGCCCTCGCCGTTGTACTGGCGGATGAACTCCTCGATCTGGCTCTTGTCGTCCTGGCTCTCGTTCAGAGGGATGCGGATGGCCTTGTCGGGCGCGATCATCGCCTGGCTGAACAGGCCGGTCGCCTGGCCCTTGATGTCGAAGTACTTCTGCTCTTCGAAGCCGAAGATCTGGTTGTAGAAGGTCGACCACGTCCGCATCTGGCCACGCTTGACGTTGTGGGTCAGGTGGTCGAGCAGATCCAGGCCGACGTTGTTGGCGGCTTCTGCTTCAGCGGCGCCGGGAACCTGATCCCAGGCGTCGTAGATCGTGCCCGCATCGCCGTAGCGGTCGACGAGATAGAGCAAGCTGCCGCCGATGCCTTCCAGCACCTTGGCGTCCGAACCCAGCAGAGACCGCGAGGCGTCGGCGGCCTTGGCGCCGCGCTTGATCGCGTCGGCATAGGCTTGCTCGGCGTTCTCGACGCGGAAGGCCATGCCGTTGGCCGACGGGCCATGCGCGGCGCGGAAGTCGGCGACCTGGCCGGTCGCCTCCTCGTTGACGATCAGGTTGACCCGGCCCTGCTTGTAGCGGGTCGCGGCCTTGGTCGGATGAGTGCTGGCGGCGACGAAGCCCAGCTGCTCGATCAGGGCCTTCATGGCCGCCGGATCGGGGCTGGTGAACTCGACGAACTCGAAGCCGTCGAGGCCCAGGGGGTTCTGTTCGGTGACGAGGGTCATGCGGGTTCTCCTTGCAGACAGGCCCCGAAGGCCCGCGCGAAAACATCGATGGTGTCGGGGGTCAGGCCCGCCAGGTTGATACGGCCCGAGCCGGCCATGTAGACGCCGTGGCGCTCGCGCAGCGCGGCGACCTGGGCCGGCGACAGCGGCAGCAGGGCGAACAGGCCGTGCTGGCCGGCCAGCGGGGCCAGGGCCGGGCTAGCCTTGGCCAGACCCTGACGCAGCCCCGCGACCCGCGCGCGCATCGCCTCCAGCTCGTCGCGCCAGAGCGCGGTCAGGGCCTCGGACTCAAGGATCACCCGAACAGTCGCCGCGCCGTGATCCGGCGGCATCGACCAGTTGGTGCGGGCCAGGGCGCGGATGTTGCTGGCGGTGATGTCCAGTGTCTCGGCGTCGCGCGTCAGCGTGTAGAGCGCGCCGACACGCTCGCGGTAGAGACCGAAATTCTTGTCGCAGGAATAGGCCAGAAGACCGTCCTCGGCGGCCGCCAGAACAAGGCGCATGCCGGCCGCGTCGGGCTCCAGACCCAGACCCAGGCCCTGGTAGGCCAGGTCGATCAGCGGGGTCAGCCCCTTGCGCGCCACCAGTTCGGCGATCGCCGCCCACTGGGCGAGGCTGTAATCGGCGCCCGACGGGTTGTGACAACAGCCGTGCAGCAGCACCGCGTCGCCGGCCCGCGCCGTCTCCAACGTGGCCATCATCTCGTCGAAAGCCAGGCGCTGGGCGCGCTGGTCGTAGTGACGGAAGGCGACGGTCTCGATCCCCAGCTGGTCGAGGATCTGGGTGTGGTTGGGCCAGGTCGGAACGCCGATGAACATCCGCAGGTCCGGCTTGGCCGCCTTGAGCAGCTCGCACGCCAGACGGATGGCGCCGGTGCCGCCAGGCGTCTGAACGGCGAACATCTCGTGGTCGATCCGGTCGCCGAAGATGATCGGCTTGAGCAGGTCGAGATAGCCGATGTCGCCCTCGGGACCGAGATAGGCCTTGGTAGACTGGCCTTCGAGCAGCAGGCGCTCGGCCGCCTTGACCGAGGCCAGAACCGGGGTGGCGCCGGCGTCGTCACGAAACACCCCGACCCCCAGGTCGATCTTCTCGGGACGCGGGTCGCGGCGATAGAGGCCGATCAACGACAGCAGCGCGTCCGGGGCCTGAGGCTTCAGCCCGGCGAACACCGAAGAAGCAGACATGGCGACCTCCTGCGAGCAGCGCCGAAGCGCCGTGACAACCAGCCTGCGGAGCTTAACGCCAAGCCGATGTCAGAACCTGTCGATTGTGACCACTCTTGTCCGAAGAATTGGCAGTTTATGACCTGAATCAAATCTCACTAGCCACAGGATGCGAAATTTGGCCACGCATCAGTGCAGATGATCCAAGGGCAGCGCCGTCTGGTCCTTGATGGTGTCCAGCACGAACGAGGAGCGCACGTCCTTCACGGCCGGCATCTTCAGGAGGCGCTTCATGGTGAAATCGGCATAGGCGTCCAGGCTCGGCACCACCACGCGCAGCAGGTAGTCGTACCCCCCGGTCATCGCGTAGCAGCCGACGACCTCGGGCTCGCGCAGAACCGCCTGCTTGAAAGCCTCCGCGGCCTCCTCGCTGTGACGATCGACCTGCACCTCGACATAGGCCAGCACGTCCAGCCGGGCCTTGCGCCGGTCCAGCAGGGCCACATAGCCGCTGATCAGGCCGGACGCCTCCAGTTGCTTGACGCGGCGCAGGCAGGGACTGGGCGACAGGCCCACCCGCTCGGCTAGCTCGACGTTCGAGATCTTGCCATCCTCCTGCAGGATCTGAAGAATCTTACGATCGGCTCGCGTCAGCTTCATCGTGACCGGTTTTCGGATAAAATTGGCAGATCGTGTCAGGCTAGCGGAATTACGAGGCGAGTGGGAGACACCGCTTGCGCACGGTCGCGCTTACCGCTCTACCATCTGGAGAAAATCCAGAGCGAGGACCCCCGCATGCCCGAGAGCCCATTCGCCATCCCCTCCAGCAACAAGCCCCCCTTCAAGTCGCCCTTCCAAAGCAAGGGCAAGCAGGCCTTGGCCATCAGCGTCGGCGTCGTGCTGCTGTTGCTGAGCTCCTGCGTCGTCGTCACCCAGAGCTCGACGGTCGAGCCGGGGAATGTCGGCGTAAAAATCCGCACTCTCGGCTCTTCGGCCGGCGTCGACCCCGAGCCCCTGCCCGCCCGTTGGTATCTGCGCGGCGTTGGCGAGCGGATCATCCAGTATCCGGTGATCCAGCGCACCTATGGCTACACACGCGAAGCCGACGAGCGTGGCAACGAGAACGAGGAAATCACCTTCTCGGACAACACCGGCCTGCCGATGACCGCAGACATCTCGGTGACGCTGCAGGTCAATCCGGCCTCGGCCCCGAACCTGTACCAGACCTACCGCCTGTCGTTCGACCAGCTGCTGGACGGCCCGATCCGCAACGACGTCCGCTCGGCCGTCGCGGCCGAGGCCGAAAAGGTCGGGGTCGAGACGCTCTACAGCGGCGGACGCCAGATGGTGATCCAGAAGGCCTATGCCCGCGTGGCCGGCAAGTGGGCCCGCCATGGCGTCAACATCAGCCAGCTCGACTGGATCGGCTCGATCCGCTACCCGCAGGCGATCATCCAGCAGATGCAGGCCAAGACCCAGCTCGAGCAGGAAGCCTTGGCGGCCAAGGCGCTCGAAGCCAAGGAAACCGCCCTAGCCAACGCCGCCGTCGCCAAGGCGCGGGGCGAGGCCGAGGCCATCCGCATCAAGGGCGAGGCCCTGCGCGCCAATCCGCAGGTCCTGCAGCAGCTGGCCATCGAAAAGTGGAACGGCGAGATGCCCAAGGTGACCAGCGGCGGAACGCCGTTCGTCAAGATCGACTAACCGGACGGCGGCGCGTCGGATGCTGACAAGCCTCGACGCGCCGCCCTCCATCTTCCGCCCTGAAAGGACGGAAGGGCCATGCAATACACCTTTGAAGCCGAGATCTGGCGCTCGTCCGGAGCTGGCGGTTGGTTCTTCACGACCCTCCCCGGCGAAGTCGCGGCGAGCCTTCGCGCCTTGAGCGGACCGGCGGAGGGCTTCGGCTCCGTTCGGGTGCGAGCCCAAATCGGCGGGGTTACCTGGAACACCTCGGTGTTTCCCGACAATCGCTCAAAGAGCCTCCTGTTACCCGTGAAGGCCGAGGTTCGCCGTCGGGCCGGCGTCACGGCGGGCGACCGTGTCCAGGTTCTGATCGAGCTTTTGATCTAGAAGCCGCGCGTTCGCACGGACGCGCGGGACTTCATGAGACATAATTAAGTTTCCAGACGTCGCGTTCTGGGCGACGAGCGCAGCCTTGGCGCCGACCATAACCGGCGGACACCGAACGAGCGGGGGCTCACCTTGAAGAATGTCGAACTCTACGGGCCCAGAGCGCCCAAGCATCGCCGCACATGGACGGCGGCGGCCATCCCGCTGATCATCGTCTTCTTCGTTCTGGGCCAACTGGCCACGATCTTCGCCGTGTTGAAGCCGATGGGCTTCCATCAGGCCGATCTCGCGACCCAGTGGCTACCACTCGTCATCCAGCTGGCTGGCTTCGGCTTCACCGCCCTGCTGCTGCTGGCCTGGGTCTGGCTGTTCGAGCGGCGTACGCTGCGGGTTCTGGGCTTCAATGGCGCGTTTGTCCGGCGATACATGCGCGGCCTGCTGGTCGGCTGTGGCTTCCTGCTCGCCGTCATCGCGCTGATCTGGATCGCCGGCGGCTATCGGATCGAGGGGCGCGGCGTCTGGACCGCGCCGTCGCCGATCCTCTTCCTGCCGATCCTGGCCCTGCTCGGCGGCTTCATGATCCAGGGCGGGACCGAAGAGCTGCTGATGCGCGGCTGGCTGATGCAGCTGGTCGCCTCGCGCCACGGTCTTGTCGCCGCCGTCGTCATCAACAGCGTGCTGTTCGCCGTCATGCACGGCGGCAACATCGCGCCGTCGAAGGACCTGGCCTTGGCCCTGGTCAACCTGATCCTGTTTGGCGTCATGATCAGCCTCTATGCGATCAAGGAAGGGTCGCTGTGGGGCGTCTGCGCCTGGCATACCGCCTGGAACTGGCTTCTGGGCGTCGGATTCGGCCTCGAAGTCAGCGGCGGCCGGATCGCGGTGCAGAGCCTCGTCATCGACTTGGCCCCCAAGGCTGGCGCGCCGTGGTGGCTGACGGGCGGCGCTTTTGGTCCCGAGGCCAGCGTGGCCACGACGATCGTCCTGCTAACGGCATCGATCTATTTCGGCGTCACGGGCGCGTTCCGCACCGCCCGCGCCCGTTCCGCGAGCTTCGGGACGTCCGCAAGCTAAAGCGCCTCGCAGAAGAAGCGCCCGGGCGCCGGCCCTTCGGGGTACAGCATCGAGAACCGATAAAGGACCAGGGTCCACTCGGCTTCTTCGCGGCTGACCCCGAAATGCGCGGCGACCCACTCGGGCGTCGGTTCCTGAAGGACGCCCTGGGCGTCCACGGGCGGCGCGGTCTTCACCAAGGCGCGAACGGGTCAGGGAGCTTGGCCCAGGCCTTGGGGCCAAAGCCGAACTGCAGGTCCGACAGCAGGCAGGCATCGAAGCCGCGGGTCAGAGCCGCCCGATCCATGTTTTGGCCGATCAGCACGATCTCCTGGCGGCGGTCTCCATGGACAGGTTTCCAGACCTTTTCGATCGCCGCTCGCCAGGCCTGATCGTCGGGCCACTGATCCCGAGGCGCCGTGGCCCACCAGCGGCCGTGCGGACCAAACTGCGTGACCGCCCCCGCCTGGCTCCAGCCGCCGACCCGATCCGTCCGGGTCGCCAGCCAGACGAAACCCTTGGAGCGAATGACGCCGGGCCATTCGCTTTCCAGCCAGGCTTTCAGCTTCTCGGGATGGAAGGGCTTGGACGCCCGATAGACGAAGTGGCTGATCCCGTATTCCTCCGTCTCCGGCAGGACCTCGCCCATCAGCGCCTTCTGCCAGCCCGCCGCGCCTTCGGCCCGGACAGGATCGAAGAGGCCGGTGTCAAGCACCTCGTCCAGAGCCACGGCGCCGCGCTCGGACCGGACGATCCGCGCCTGCGGATTGAACGTGGCGATGATCGCCTCGAGTTGGCCCAGGTCGTCGGCCGAGACCAGATCGGTCTTGTTCAGCACGATCACGTCGGCGAACTCGATCTGCTCGACCAGTAGGTCGACGACCGTGCGCGTATCGCCCTCCCCCGCCGTCTCGCCACGATCGGCCAGCCGATCGCGCGAGCTGTAGTCGCGCAGGAAGTTGAAGGCATCGACCACTGTGACCATGGTGTCCAGCCGGGCCACGTCCGACAGGCTCTGCTCGGTCTCGTCACGGAAATCGAAGGTGGCCGCCACCGGCATCGGCTCGGAAACGCCCGTCGACTCGATCAGCAGGTAATCGAAACGACGCTCGGCGGCGAGACGGCGCACCTCGTTCAGCAGATCCTCGCGCAGCGTGCAACAGATGCAGCCGTTCGACATCTCGACCAGAGCTTCGTCGGTGCGCGAAAGGTCCGCGCCGCCCTCGGCGACCAGGGCTGCGTCGATATTGACCTCGCTCATGTCGTTGACGATCACCGCGACCTTCTTGCCTTCGCGGTTGGCCAGGACGTGGTTCAGCAGGGTCGTCTTGCCGGCGCCGAGAAAGCCCGACAGGACCGTGACCGGCAATCGGCGGTCGACCCTCGCGACCGCCGGGGAAGACACAGCACTCATGGGAAGATCCAATATGTTATGTTATAACATATTGGATAATTTCGGCGCGCCCGACAAGCGGAAATGTTACACAGTAACAGACCCGTCGGACTGGCCCGGCGCGCCCTACTTCGCCGCCTCGGTCTCCGCGCCCAACCACGCCTTTCGGAACGCGAGCTGCGCCTCGGTCGGCTTGAGATCGGCCTTCTCGAAACGCACCACCTCCAAGGTTGGATCGGCGGCGACCGTGAGCGGCGCCTCGCGGCTTTGGCCCCGCTGGATGAATTTCACAGTCGTGGACTCGCCCGGCTTCAGGCGGTCCAACGCGTCCGTCCAGTCGCTCTCGTTGGCGAATACGAAGCGCCCGATGCTGACGATCCGGTCGCCGATCTCGACGCCGGCTCCGTAGAGCGGGCTGTTCAGTACGGGCGGCGCATCGAGCAGCAGGTCGGTTCCGCTGACCTTGACGCGGCCGGCTCCCAGCCAGGCCTTCTTGGGCGACTTCTGGCGCAGCTTCAGCCCCGCCCGCTCCAGCAGCGGCGCGAAGTCCGGCAGGGCCGAGCCCTCGATGCTGGCCTTGAAGAACGCGTCGGCGAAGGCCTGATCCCCCGTCGTCTTGGCCAGGGCGGCGCGGATGTCGGCCGGCTTGTAGGGCTTTTCGGTCACCCCGTGGGCGCGCCACATCTGCTTCATGAAGTCATCGAGGCTGAGCGGCTTGTCGCGCCCGCGCAGCTGCAGGTCCAAGGCCAGACCGATCACCGCACCGTAGGGGTAGTACGACGTGAAGATGTTCGGATTGACCGGGTCCAGCGCGGCGGCGGCGTCGACGAACGGCGCGCGCAGGCTCATCTCCTGCGGCGAGCCATAGAGCCGGCCGGGTCCATTGACCACGCCGTTCAACGTGCCGGACAGCCCGGTCAGGAACTCGTCGGTGGTCGACTGCCCCGCCCGACGGATCAGCAGCGGGCCGTAGTACTGGGTGAAGCCCTCGGCCAGCCATAGCGACGGGGTCGGATTGGCCTTGGTGAAGTCGAACGGCTCCAGTTCGGCCGGACGAATTCGCTCGACGTTCCAGGCGTGGAACAGCTCGTGACTGGCCGTGCCCAGCTGGCTGAAATTGCCTCGGAACAGCGAGCGCGGCTGGCTGATGAAGGTGGAGTTGCGATGCTCCATGCCGTCGCCGGTGATCTGCGGCATGTAGTCGGCGATAAAGGTGTACTGGCCATAGTCGAACTTCGGCAGCTCGCCGAACACCTTGATGTGCTCGGGCACGATGGCCTTCAACTTCTCAGCGAACTTGTCAGCGTCCTCGGGCGTGCCGGGATCATGCAGAGCCAGGCGGAAGGTGTAATCGCGCCCCTTGTCGGTCACCGTCCACTCGCGCACGGTCATGGCGCTGAGCTCGGTGGGGCTGTCCATGAAGTACTGAAGGTTGGGCGCCCAGAAGCTGTCGGCCTGTCCGGCCACCGGCGGGAGCTGGGTGGCGATCTTCCAGCTTGGATCGGCGCGTTCGAACCGCACACGGATCGGCTTGTCGTCATAGCCTACGGCCCACAGGAAGGTCGCCGGCATGTTCAGGTGCGCGTGGGTCGTGTCGACCTGCGAATAGGTGCCGTCACCGCGATCAGCGTACAGGGTGTAGGTGACCTTCACCGTCCCATCGTGGCCTGAAACGGACCAGCCGTAGGGCTCGGCGCGCTCGACCTTCAGCGGCTTGCCCGCGCCGTCGACAGCGCTGACCCGATAGACGTTCTTGGCGAATTCATGGATTGCGTAGCGGCCAGGCGACGACCGCGACATCCGCAATTGCAAGGCGCCCTTGGGGACCTTGCGGAAGATCGCGGTGATCTGGGCTTCCCGGTGCGTGGCGTTGGGGAACGCGACTTCGTATTGAACAGGGGCTGCGGGACCGGGGTCCTGCGCGGCCGCCGCGCTGGCCACGGCCAAGGTCAAGGCCGACAGGCCGAACAAAAGCTTGCGCATAGATTTCCCCTCGCGATCGCGGCGCGAACTGTGACCAAGGCGGGCGAGAGTCGCAAGGCGAGCGCCCAAAGCAAAACGCCCCGGGAGCGATCCCGGGGCGTCTGTTCAGGTCTTGGGGGTCTTTCAGTTCGCCAGGCGGCGCAGGAACGACGGGATCTCAAGGTCCTCGGCGTCGTCGGCCTGGGGCGTCTCGACCGGTTGCATCTGCGGACGCGCGCTCTGGGCCGAACGCGATTGCGGCTGCGGCGCGGAGGCCTGCTGCTCGTACCGCTGGCGACCGCCGCCGAACATCGAGAAGAACCCGCCCTGCTTCTGCGGACGACGCTCCTCGTAGTAGTTGCTCTCCGGGAACAGCGGCTCGTCACCGGCTTCATCGACCAGCGGGTCGACGATGCGGGTCACCGGCCGGGCCGGAGCCGCGGAAATACGCGGTTCTTCAGCTACGGTCGGCTCGTCGTAATAGAGTTCGGCCTCCGGCTCGGCCTGAGGCGCCGACATCACGATCTCCGGCTCCGGAGCGGGCTCCGGGGCGAAGGCGACCGGACGTTCGGCAGGACGCGCGGCTTCATAGCGTGCGGTCGGACGGGCCGGCTCCGGCTGCGGCGCCGGACGCGTGGTTTCGGCGATCAACGGAGCCGCCGAGGTGTTGCGCGACACAGGCTTGGGCTCGATCTGGGCGATCGAAGCGCCGTCCATGCCGGTGGCCACCACCGACACGCGGATCACGCCTTCCAGCGACGGATCGAAGGCCGCGCCGAAGATGATGTTGGCTTCCGGATCGACCTGATCCGAAATCGCGTTGGCGGCCTCGTCGACTTCCAGCAGGGTCATGTCCATGCCGCCGGTCACATTGACCAGCACGGCCTTGGCGCCCTTCAGCGAGACTTCGTCCAGCAGCGGGTTGGCGATGGCGTTCTGAGCGGCCATCAGGGCGCGGTCTTCGCCCGTGCCTTCGCCCGTGCCCATCATCGCCTTGCCCATCTCGGTCATGACCGTGCGGACGTCGGCGAAGTCGAGGTTGATCAGGCCCGGCAGGACCATCAGATCGGTGATCGAACGCACGCCCGAGTGCAGCACCTGGTCGGCCATGCCGAAGGCCTCGGCGAAGGTCGTGCGCTCGTTGGCGACGCGGAACAGGTTCTGGTTCGGAATGACGATCAGGGTGTCGACGTAGCGCTGCAGCTCCTGGATGCCGCTATCGGCCAGACGCATACGGTGACGGCCTTCGAAGTGGAAGGGCTTGGTCACGACGCCGACGGTCAGGATGCCGCGTTCACGGGCGCACTTGGCGATGATCGGCGCCGCGCCGGTGCCGGTGCCGCCGCCCATGCCGGCGGTGATGAAAACCATGTGAGCGCCGTCGAGGTGCTCGCCGATCTCCGGGAAGCTCTCTTCGGCCGCGCTCATGCCCACTTCAGGGTGCGCGCCGGCGCCCAGGCCCTGGGTGATCTGAACACCCAGCTGGATGCGACGGTCCGTCTTGGCGAACTGAAGCTGCTGAGCGTCAGTATTGGCCACCACGAACTCCACACCCTCGAGGCCCGCCTCGATCATGTTGTTCACGGCGTTGCCGCCAGCGCCGCCAACGCCGAAAACCACGATGCGCGGCTTCAGCTCGGTCGTACGCGGCGCGGAAAGAGAAATAGCCATGGGACCCTCGCGTCCTTACGCCGAAATCGTCAAATTAGACCTCGGCGACACCCAATCGCCGGGGATGCCTCGACGATCGTGTTAACAGAACAACCACCATCGTTAATCGGCGGTTAACTGCATAATCTGAGTCGTGGCCCGGTCGAGCGGGGCCGTTGGATAAATTGTGGTCTATCAACAGAATCCCTCAATGAACCAAAGGTTCTAACGGGATCCACAGGCGCGTGCGACCGAACGCCGCTGAGGCTCAAAACCTCCGTCTACCGCCACTTCCACGCAGCAGAAGGCCCGGTCAAGACGCTCGACCGGGCCCCGAAAGTTAAACTGTAGTGTTACTCACGCTTTAAGACTTCGCGCGCTTTTGTCGCGGCCTAGAGATTGTCGCGCAGCCAGGCGGCGGCCTTGGCGACGGGACTGGCGTTCGGATCGATTGGCCGCTTGCGCGCCACGCCGCCGGCCAGGGCCTTGGAGGAAACGGCTTCGCGCGGGCCAAAGGCCGTGCGGTGCAGAACCCCTGCGGCGGCGCAGAAGGCCGGCCCCGAGGCGGCGTCGGCCAAATGAGGAACCCTACGTGGACGCCCCAGGCGAACCGGACGGTCGAAGACGCGCACCGCCACTTCGCGCACGCCGGCCAGCTGGCTGGCGCCGCCCGTCAGCACGATGCCCGCGCCCGGCTCGACCGGCGCGCCGGAGGCCTTCAGGCGCTCGCGCAGCAGCTCCAGGGTTTCTTCGACGCGCGGCTGGATGATGCCCTTGAGCAGGCTGCGCGGGGCGATCACCGGACCCGCGCCAGGATCGTCGCCGCGCGGCGGCGCCTCGATCATCTCGCGATCCTCGTTGGCCGAGGCGATGGCGCTGCCGTGCAGGGTCTTGATGCGCTCGGCGCCGACGACCGAGGTCTGAAGGCCGCGCGCGATGTCCTGGGTGACGTGCCCGCCGCCGACAGCGAGGCTGTCGACGTGGCAGAGCGCGCCGTTGTTGAACACGGCCACGGAGGTCGAGCCGCCGCCCATGTCGATGCAGACGGCGCCGAGGTCCATCTCGTCCTCTTCCAGGGCCGCCAGGGCCGAGGCGAACGGCGCGGCGACGATGCCTTCGAACGACAGGTGCGCCCGCTCCACGCAGTGGGCCAACGTGTGGAAGATGTTCTCGTTGACCGAGACCACCAGCAGCTCAAGACCCAGAGCGCGGCCGAACATGGCGCGCGGGTCGCGGATACCGCGCTGGCCGTCGACGGACCAGGCGATGGGAAGCAGGTGGATCGGTTTGCGGCCGGGAATGCGGACCTGGGCCAGGGCCGAAGCGATGGCGCGCGACAGGTCGCCGTCGCCGATCGGACGCGCGCCCAGCGACACCTGGGTGTGAACGCGGTGGCTGGCCAGCTGGCCGCCGGCGGTGCAGACGCTGACGCCCTGAACGCTGACGCCGGCGACAGTCTCGGCGCGTTCGACGGCCTGAGCGATGGCTTGGGCGGCCTCATCCAGATTGACGATCGCGCCGCCGCGCACGCCGCGCGACTGCACATAGCCGACGCCGGCTGTGGTCAGGGTGCGGTTGTCCCGATGAATGCCATCAGCCTTCATGATGAAGCACGTCACCTTCGACGCGCCCAGATCGACGGCCGCGATGGCGGGCTGGCGCACGAGCGTGGCCTTCAGACCTTCGCGGGCCTGTTTCCGATCCTCCATTCGCGACATTGCTATTGCCACCTCAGCCCATCACGTCAGTTACGCCCCGTCGGCCGCAGGCTGCCCGGGCAGCACCACGTCGCGAGGTCTCACAGCCACCATTTCGGGGTCGCGCAGATCGATCCGCGCAAAACCCATGTCCAGGATTCGCTGCCGTTGGTCGAGCTGATCCAATTGAATCAGCGCGGATTCTTCGTCGATCGCCGGTAGCTGGATCAGCGAGCCGTCCTTCAACCGCAGGTCCCAGCGACGATCGTCCACACGGACCATCGCCTCCAGCCGGTCGCGCAGACGCGGACGCGACGCCACGGCCGGCAGGATCAGGCCCGCGGCCTGGTCGGCGCCCTGCCCCACCACCAGCGGCAGTTGCGGGAAGCGCGCGGGGTCGGCCTCGGTGATCACCTGGCCTTCCCCGTCGATGACCTTCATCCGGCCCTTGTTCTGCCACACCGCCAAGGCCGGCCGCTCTTCAACGGCGATCAGCACCGTATCGGGCAGCATACGGACGACCTTGGCGTCCTTGACCCAGCCCACGCCCTGCACGCGCGCGCGAATGTCGGCGAGGTCCATGCCCAGGGTCGGCTGATCGAGATAAAGGCCCGAGGCCTTCAGGATGTCAGCTTGCGCGGTCGCCGAGGCGCCGCGGATATGGACGGTCTTCAGCTTGAAACCGGCCGAGGCGAAGCTGTTGTCGACGCCGCGCACCATGGTCGCACCGAGACGCTCGGCGCGGTGGCCGGTCGCAAGCATCACCACAAGGCCAAGACCCAAGGCGGCGCCGGCCACGCTAAGGGCCACCGTGGGCGACAGGCCCACGCCCCGCGCGGCGTGCAGCTTCGCAGCCGGCTGCGCCTTGCGGGGCGCCGGCTTGCCTTTGCTCGGACTTGCGGGCGCTTCGGCCCGGGGTCGCCTAGGCTTAGGCGGTCCCCCCCGCACTACAGCGGGCATAAGCGTCCTCCACGATCCACAAAACTAACTGGTCAAACGGGATCCCGACGTGGTCGGCCTGCTCAGGAGCGAGCGAGGTCGGCGTCATGCCGGGCTGCGTGTTGACCTCTAGAAGGACCAGAAGGTCGTTAATGTCGTCATAACGGAAGTCGGACCGGGTTACCCCTCGGCAACCAAGAGCGGTGTGGGCCAGCTCGGCCATCCGCATGGCGCGATCCCTTACAGCGTTGGGGATTGGGGCCGGGAGGACGTGGATCGAGCCGCCTTCGGAGTACTTGGCTTCGTAGTCGTAAAAACCTGTGGATGCACGGATATCGGTCACCGCCAGGGCCCTGGGACCATTTGACTCACCCAGAACAGCGACGGCCAACTCCATCCCTTGGATATAGGGCTCGACCATCACCTCTTCGCCAAACGTCCAGGACGGCGCGCCCACTTCCTCGGGCGGCCGGTTGGCCCCTTGCTTCACGATGAAGACGCCAACGGAAGAGCCCTCGGCGTTCGGCTTCACCACATAGGGGGGCGGCAGCACATGGTCGCGTGCGACATCATGGCGGTTGAAGAGACCGCCGCCCGGCACGACCACGCCAGCGGCCGCCAGCACGGCCTTGGCCTTGGCCTTGTCCATCGCCAGGGCCGAGGCCAGCACGCCCGAGTGGGTGTAGGGCAGCTTCAGCGTTTCCAGCACGCCCTGGACGCAACCATCCTCGCCCCATTCGCCGTGCAGGGCGTTGAAGACCATGTCCGGCTTGGTCGCCGTCAGCACCTGGGCCACATCGGGACCGGGGTCGATCCGCGTGACCTTGGCCCCCAGCCGCTCCAGCGCGTCTGCGCATTCGGCGCCCGACACCAGACTGACCTTGCGTTCCGACGAGGGACCGCCGAGCAGGACGGCGATATGGCGGCCGGACAGGGGCTGCTGGGTCATTTGGCGGGAGACTCTTCAGGAGGGCTGCGACGTTCAGCCACTCCTAGTCAGCCCGCGCGCGCCTGCCAACAGCAAGACGCTGAACAAAGCCGCGTCATCCCGGCCGCACCCCGGCGAAAGCCGGGGGAAGAGCCGGGACCCAGGGGCCGCTGCATCGCGCTTGGCCCCTGGGTCCCGGATCGGCCCTGCGGGCCGTCCGGGATGACACTGTATTGTAGCCGAAGCCTACTTCGCGGTCGGGGTCGCAGCCGCCGGCTTCAGCGCACGGAAATCCACGTCGCTGTCGGCCACCAGATAGACCAACGAAGCCCACGCGGCGACGTTCTGGGCCAGTTCGGCGGGGCGGACCTTGTCCAGCGTGTCGTCCATGGTGTGGTGGTAATCGAAGTAGCGGCTGGCGTCCTGGTTCAGGTTGATGACCGGCACGCCCGCCCGCTCGATCCCGCCGACATCGGCGCCCGCGCCGGCCGCCGGGGTGCGGTCGACATAGATCTTCAGCGGCGCCAGCACGCTGGCGGCGGCCTTGACGACAGGATGCTCCAGCGAACCTGCCGGAACCTGCAGGCTGTAGATGCGGTCCGCGCCGGAGTCGCTCTCGCCGGCCAGCACCATCTTGTTGAGCTCGTCCTTGTGCGCGGCCAGATAGGCCTCCGACGACCCGCCGCTCTCCTCAGAGCCCCACATCACGACACGAATGGTGCGCTTAGGGCGCTTGGGCAGGTCGCCGATCAGCTTGGCGGCCGCCGTGGTGATGGCGATACCCGTGGCGTCGTCCAGGGCGCCGGTGCCGACGTCCCAGCTATCCAGGTGGCCGCCGATGACGATGACCTCGTCCGGCTTTTCCGAGCCCTTGATATCGCCCGAGATGTTCCAGGCCACGTTGTTGGGATTGACGCTCGACTCCAGCTTCAGCTTGACGCGCATCGGCGTCTTGCGGGCGGCCAGGCGCTCCAGCTGCTCGGCTTCGGGGACGCCGATGGCGGCGGCCGGGATCGTCACCACGCCTTCGCCGCTGGCGGTGCCGCCGGTGTGCGGGACAGTGGAGTCGGAGGTCGAGATCGAGCGGATCAGCATGGCGACCGCGCCGCGCTTGGCGGCCTCGACCGGCCCCACCCGACGCGAAATCCCCGCCACGCCATAGCCGGCGCCGTCCTGGGTGCGGACCATCGGCTGGGTGATGACCACGATCTTGCCCTTCAGCGCGTCTTCGGGCGCGGCCATCATGTCGGCGAAGGTCTTGAACAGCGCGACCTCGGCCTCGATCCCCCCGGCCGGCGTCGAGACGGTGCGGCCCAAGCCCACCGCGCCCAGCTTCATGGCGTAGGGCGCGACCAGCTCGGCGCTCTCCTCGCCGCGCGTCCAAGACGGCTTGGCGAACTCCTCGACCTTGATGTTGGTGAAACCCAGCGCCTTGAACTTGGCCACGCCCCAGTCCTTGGCCTTGGCCATGGCCGGCGAGCCCACCAGGCGCGGGCCGATATTGGTGGTGAGATCCTCGGTGATGTCCCAGGCCAGATAGTCGCGCAGCGCCTTGTCGCGCAGCGCCTCGGCGGTTGCGATCGGGCCTACGGCCTCGGCCGCGAAGTAGTCCTTGATGCCCTGCTTCTGCGCAACAGTTTGCGCTTGAGCGCCACCCGAGAGCAGAGCGACGGCGGCGGAAGCGATCAATAGTCGACGGAACATGAGCACGGATTCTCCCCAGAGGCGCGGGAGTCATAACACCGGTTCGCGCCGTGGGGAGTCAGCAATGGGATGGAGGCTGCAATCCTCTTACTCACCCCCTCCGCGCTGACGCGCTTCTCCCCCAAAGGGGGGGAAGAAGGCCCGCGTTTCCTTCTGCCCCCTTTGGGGGCGGACGACCACGCGGAGCGTGGTCAGGTGGGGGCCAGCGGCGTTGGCCGCCCTACCCCGCCCGGCCGATGCGCTTGATTTCCCAGTCCAGCTGGACGCCGGTCTTGGCCTTGACGTCGGCGCGGACCGCCTCACCCAACCCCTCCAGGTCGGCGGCCGTCGCCTCGCCGGTGTTGATCAGGAAGTTGCTGTGCAACGGGCTGAACATTGCACCGCCGCCCTTGCCGCTCGCCGAAAAAGCCTTGCCCCGCCAGCCGGCCTCGTCGACCAGCTTCCACGACGAGTGGCCCGGCGGGTTCTTGAAGGTCGAGCCACCGGTCTTCTCACGGATCGGCTGGGTGGTTTCGCGGCGCGCGGTGATCTCGGCCATGCGGGCCTTGATCGCCTCCGGCTCGTCCGGTGTTCCTTCGAAGATCGCGTCCAGCACGATCACCGGCTCGCCGTCCTGCAGGGCGCTATGGCGATAGGTGTAGTGCAGGTCCTCGACGCTCAGTTCGCGGACGACTCCGGCGCGATCCATCACGCGCACCGACTTGACCACATTGACGGTCTCGGACCCGTAGCAGCCGGCGTTCATGATCACCGCGCCGCCGATCGTGCCGGGCACGCCGACATAGAATTCCAGCCCCGCGACGCCCGCTTCCGCCGCCTTGCGGGCCAGGATGGCGTCAGGGACAGCCGAGCCGGCCTTGATGCGGTTGTCGCCCAGCGGCTCGACCGTGTTGAAGCCCTTGCCCAGGCGGATCACCACGCCCTCGACGCCGCCGTCGCGGACCAGGAGGTTCGACCCAACGCCGATCGCCATGACCGGCACGGCCGGATCCAGCGCCTTGAGGAAGTCCGACAGGTCCTGCTCGTCAGCCGGCAGGAACACGACGTCGGCCGGACCGCCGACCCGGAACCAGGTGAACGGCGCCAGAGCCTCGTCGATCAGCAGCTTGCCGCGGACGGTCGGGAGTTGGGTCTTCCAGCTCACTTGGCCAGCGCTTCCAGCTGACCCGGCAGCGCGTACGCCCACGTGGTGATGTCGCCGGCGCCCAGCAGGACGACGAGGTCGCCGCTGGTCGCCTCGGCGGCGATCAGGCGCGACAGGGCCGTCGGACTTTCCAGCGGCAGGGCCCGGCGGTGGCCGAACTTCTTGAGCCCTTCGACCAAGGTGTCACGGTTGACGCCCTCGATCGGCTGCTCGCCGGCCGTATAGACGTCGGCCACGACCACCGTGTCGGCGTCGTTGAAGCAGCTGGAGAACTCGGTCATCAGGTCACGCAGGCGCGTGTAGCGGTGCGGCTGGACCACGGCGATCACCTTGCCCGTCGAAACGGCGCGGGCGGCCTTCAGCACCGCGGCGATTTCGACCGGGTGGTGGCCATAGTCATCGACCACGCGGATGCCGTTCGCCACGCCGGTGGTGGTGAAGCGGCGCTTGACCCCGCCAAAGCCCGCCAGGCCCTTGGCGATCGAGGCGGCGTCGACGCCCAGCTCGCGCGCCACGGCGACGGCGGCCGCGGCGTTCAGCACGTTGTGGTGGCCGGCCATCGGCATCTTCAGACCGTCATAGCGGACGACCTCGCCGTCACGCGGCGAGACGACGATGTCGAACTTGGCGCCGTCCGGGCCCATCTCGATGTTGGAAACCCGCACCTCGGCCTGCGGATTGGTCCCGTAGGTCACCAGGCGGCGGTTCTCGATCCGCGCGGTCAGGGCCTGCACTTCGGGGTGGTCGGTGCAGACGGCGGCGAAGCCGTAGAACGGGATGTTCTGGATGAAGTCCTGGAAGCCCTTCTTCACCGCGTCGAAGTCGCCCCAGTGGTCCAGGTGCTCGGCGTCGATATTGGTGACGATGGCCACGGTCGACTTCAGCTTCAGGAACGAGCCGTCGCTTTCGTCGGCCTCCACGACGATCCAGTCGCCCTCGCCGACCTTGGCGTTGGTGCCATAGGCGTTGATGATGCCGCCGTTGACGACCGTCGGGTCAAGCCCGCCGGCGTCCAGCAGCGTGGCGACCATCGACGTGGTTGTGGTCTTGCCGTGCGTGCCGCCCACCGCGATCGAGAACTGCAGGCGCATCAACTCGGCCAGCATTTCGGCGCGGCGGACCAACGGCAGGCGCTTGTCGCGGCCGGCGACCATTTCGGGGTTATCGGCCTTCACGGCGGTCGAATAGACGATAGCCGACGCGCCTTCGACGTGGGCGGCGTCATGGCCGATGAAGATGCGAGCGCCCAGCTTTTCCAGGCGCTCGGTGTTGGCGCTGGCCTTGGCGTCGCTGCCCTGAACGGTGTAGCCGATACGCAGCATGATCTCGGCGATGCCGGACATGCCAATGCCGCCGATGCCGATGAAGTGCACGGGGCCGAGTTCGAAGGGTACGGGGCGTCGACGCTGGATCATGAAAAGCCGATTAGACCATTTGCGCGCGGCGCGAAACGCCCTGTTGGCGCTGGTTGTGTGGACAACCCCGGCGCTCGCCCAAACCTCCTCCCCCGCCCCGCTTGAGCTACGCCTGGCCGACGTGGGGCGCTTTGCGATGTTCGTCGACATGGGCGGCGTCCAGTGGACGGGCCGGACCGCCAAACTGCGCGTGCTGCAGGTCACCGAAGGCGGCTTCAAGGCCGGCGCCGAAGAGTTCTGGGGCGGCTGGCGGCACGAGGTCATCGACTGCGACGCCCGCACCATCGCCCATGCGGGCTTTGGCAGCGTGCGGGCAGGCGGCCGCGAGGGTCCGGTGACCGGCGCGCTCCGTCCGGCCCAGCCCCTGCCGGCGGGAAGCGCCGAAGAAGGGGTGGCCAAGGTCGTCTGCGACGGGTGGAAGCCCTTCACCAAGGTCCCGGTGGCGAGCAGCATCGAGGACGCCGTGCGGATCGGCCGCCCGCTGATCGAAACAGGCGCAGAACCGTAACGCCCCGCGCGGTCTACCTGATCGCGTTGAAAGCCGCCGTCAGGCGACGTTTGGTCATCGGCGGCGCCGAGGCGAGAACGGCGCTCGAGGCCGCAGGATCGAGCTTTGCGTCGCCCACCTTGGCGACGAAGACCATGCCCATGCCCCAGTGCGGCAGACACTTGAAGCCGTAGACGCCCGGCTTGGCCACTTTCACAACGACCTCCTTGCCCATCACGCCTTTGACAGGCGGGACGCCGGCCGGCGCGAGGCCCGGAATGGTCTCGACGTTGTGGCCCGCGTCCGTGGGGACGAAGCGGATGGTATCGCCGGGCTTGAGCTTGGCCGAAGAGGGTTCGAACACCATCGGCCCCTCAGCGCCCTGGTTGCGCATCTTGACCGTGAGCTCCGCAGCGGAGGCCGAGGCGGCATGGGCGACGCCCGCGATGGCGCCGACGATCATCAAAGTCCTAAACATGGGCGAACCTCATTTGCGCAGGCAGTCATCGCCGCCGCGCGTTCGCCTTAAGCTGCTATGTGGGTGACAGCTTTGCGCAGGCTCAAGTCAGAGGCGCGCCGTCTTCTCCACCAGATCCGCCAGCTCTTCCGCCGCGTTTGGCTTGGCCACGGACCGCGCGCCGGCCGCCATCTTTTCCAGGCGTTCGGGCTTGGACAGCAGCGCCTTGAGCGCGGCGGCCATCACGTCGACGGTCAACTCGTCCTCCAGGCACACGGCCGCCCCGCCGGCCTCTTCCAACAGCTTGGCGTTGAAGCGCTGGTGGTCGTCGGCGGCGATCTTCAGCGGCACCAGGATCGAGGGGCGGCCGGCCACCGCCAGCTCGGTGCAGGTCGAGGCGCCAGAGCGGCCGATGACCAGGTGGGATTGGCGCAGATAGCCGGCCATGTCGCGGAAGAACGGCGCGACCTCGCAGTCGACCATGGCGTTGCGATAGACCTTGCGGGCCTGCTCCATGCTCTCGGCGCGGGCCTGTTGGAACACCTTCAGGCGCCCGCGCATCTCTTCGGGCAGCTTGGCCACCGCCTCGGGGATCAGCTCGGAGAGCAGGCGCGCGCCCTGGCTGCCGCCGGTGACCAGGAGGCGCAACTGCACCTCGGGCGCCAGATAGGGCACGTCGAACAGATCGCGCACGGGCGGGCGAACGGGATTGCCGACCACATGCGCGCGGGCCTTCACCGCCGGCGTGGCCTTTTCCAGCGTCGGGAAGGCGCAGGCCACTTCGTTGACGCGCGGGGCGAGGAAACGGTTCACGCGGCCCAGAACGGCGTTCTGTTCGTGGATGACGGTGGGACGACCTTGCGACAGCGCGCCCAGCAGGGCCGGCAGCGCCGGGTAGCCGCCAAAGCCGACGACCACGGCGGGGTCGAGGCGCTTGAACGCCGCGCGCGCCTGCATCACGCCCTGCATCACCACGACACCGGCCTTGAGCATGCCCAGTGGATCGTTGGACTTGGCGGTGGCGGCCGACAGGGCCAGCCGCTCCTGCGCCGGGAATTTGTCGGCGTACAGCGCGCCGCGATCGTCCGTGGCCAGCACCACGCGCCAGCCCCGCGTGGCCAGCGCCTCGGCCAGGGCCTGGGCGGGGAACATATGGCCGCCGGTTCCCCCGGCGGCGACGACGGCCAGCTTGCTCATCAGGCGTCAGCGCGGCCGAAGCCGAACTCACCGCTCGCGCCATAGGCGCCGGGGCGCTTGCGCACCAAGGCCAGGGCCATGCCCAGCGTCAATCCCATCGCGAGCATCGAAGAGCCCCCGTAACTGATGAACGGGAGCGTCATGCCCTTGGTTGGGATCATGTTCAAGTTCACCGCGATATTGATCAGCGCCTGTTGACCCACAAGGACGAACAATCCGGCCGCTGCGACCTGCTCGAACGGGTCGTTCAGCTTCATGGCCTTGTAGAGCCCGCGCACGACGACGAAGGCGAACAGGCTGATCAGGCACCACGAGAAGATCAGGCCGTATTCCTCGGCCGCGACCGAATAGATGAAGTCGGTCTGCAGGTCGGGCACGTGACGCTTCATCACCCCCTCGCCTGGGCCCCGCCCGAACAGGCCGCCGGCGCGGATGGCCTCGGCGGCGCGCGTGATCTGGTGGGTGTCAGCCTGGTCGGGACTGAGGAACTTCTGCACCCGGGCATGGACGTGGTCGAACAGGAAGTAGGTCGAGATCAGCCCGCCTACGGCTACAACGCCCAGCCCCATGATCCAGCTGATCGGCACGCCCGCCATCCAAAAGGCCGCGCCGAAGGCGATGGTGATCAACACCGTCTGACCGACGTCGGGCTGGATCAGCAGTAGCGCCACGGCGATGAAATACAGCAGGAAGGCGATCGAGACGCCCGGCACCCCCTCGCCCTTCTGGCCCTCGGCGAACATCCAGGAGATCAGCACGATCAGGGCCGGCTTCATGAATTCCGACGGCTGCAGAGTGAAGCCGCCAAACTGCAGCCAGCGCGTGGCGCCCTTGGCGTTGTGGCCGATGAACGGCAGGGCGATCATCACCGCGATCGCCCCGAGATAGATGAAAAACGCCGCGCGCCGGATGCCCTTGGGCGACAGCATAGACACCCCAAGCATCAGCACCGTCGAAGCGCTGGCGAAGAGGCACATGCGCTGGGCGAAATGGAATTGGTTGTCGATACCGATCCGCTGGGCCGCCGCCGGACTGGAGGCGAAAGACAGCAGCACGCCCAGGGTCACCAAAATCGCGGTCGCGCCCAGCAGCCAGCGATCCGTCGTCCACCACCACAGGCCGAGCGCGGTGCGGTCGGTGCGGGCGAAAGCATGTGTCGCGTTGGAGGCCATGGGCGGAGAGTCGGGTCGGAGGGTTAATCAAACCTTGCCGGACCGGTCTAACCCCGTGGACATGCGGCGAAAAGCGCGTGATGAGGAAGCCATGGCCGCCTCCGACGACATCCGCCTCCTGGAAACCACCGCCGATACCGACCAGCGCAACGCCCTCGCCCTGCGGCTGGCGCAAGCGGGAACGCCCGGCCTTGAAGCGCTGCTGGTGCGACTGATCCAGCGCCCTGACCTCGCCGACAAGCGCGGGCCGCTGATCCACGCGCTAGGTTTCCTCGACTGTTCGGACCATGTCGCCTTGCTGGTCGAACTGGTCGCCTCGGGCGGCTATGAGGCCGCGCACGAAGCGCTGCAGGCGCTGGAAACCGTCGACGAGGCCGACGCCGAGGACGTTGAAAAAGCGCGTGACATTCTAGATCGCGCGCGCAGCGTCGCCAATCTGGAGACTTGGCGAGAGAGCTTGTTGAACGAACTGGCCGAACTCTTCGACTGAACACGGCGTCTCGGCCGGTCCGAGCCGAGCCGAAAAGCGCCAGGGCTCAAAACCGACGCTTGTATTCTTCGCGCTTGACGTGATCATTGCCCGTATCGGGCAGGGACGTGGCGTGGCAGACGACGCATCCGACAAGGCTGTTCTGGAGGGCGCTGGGGCCTATTTCCTCAGCGTCGTCGAGGCTAGTCAGGACTGCATCCGCGTCATCAGCGCCGACGGCCACCTCGAATACATGAACACCCAGGGCAAGTTGCTTCTGGAGATCGAGGATTTCGAGGGCCGTAATCGTCATCAGTATTGGCCCGACATGTGGCCGCCCGAGAGCCGGACGGCGGTCGAACAGGCGCTGCGCGCGGCCATGGCCGGCCACGCCGTCGCCTTCCGGGCGTTTTGCCCGACAGCCAAGGGCGCGCCGCGCTGGTGGGACACCACCGTGTCGCCGATCCTCGATGGCGGACGGGTCATCCGCGTTTTGGCGACCTCGCGCGACGTGACCGGCGAGCGCCTGGCCGAAGACCATCGCCAATTGCTGGTCAACGAGTTGAACCACCGGGTCAAGAACACCCTGGCCACCGTCCAGTCGATCGCTAACCAGTCGCTGCGCAACGCCGGGGTCGAGTCTTCCGTGCGTGACGCGCTCGAAGGACGGCTGATGGCCATCGCCGCCACGCACAACGTGCTGACGGACCAGAACTGGTCCGCCGCGAGTCTGCGCCAGATCGTCGATGGTGCGGTGACGCCTTACCGCTCGAACCCGTCCCAACTGACTGTGAAGGGTCCTGACCTGAAGGTTTCGCCCAAACCCGCCGTCGTCATGGCCCTGGCCTTCCACGAATTGGCGATCAACGCCCTGAAGTACGGCGCGCTGTCCGCCCCCTCCGGCCATGTGGACGTCACCTGGACGGTCGAACCCGAGGACCGCCTGCATATTGAATGGCGCGAGAGCGGGGGCCCCTCCGTGCGCCCCCCGGAACGCCGTGGCTTCGGCTCGCGGATCGTCGAAGCCGCGCTACCGGGCGAGCTCTCCGGAACCGTCTCGGTCGACTATTGCGCCGACGGCCTGCGGTGCGCCATCGACGCGCCGCTGGCGTCGCTGGACAAGGCCGACGCGTTCATGCCGCTGGGGTGAGGGGCGGAGGTTGGGAGCTCGCCGAGGGCTGTCAGTTCCCAGAAGCGCTTGAAACAACAGGCAAGCGCCCACCCGGTCTCACCCCGACCGTGATGTCGTCGCCACGGAGCGTCTGCCACAGCAAGACACCGATGAACACGACAAGAATGGCGAGCCCGGTCAAGCTGATGAAACGAGAGGCGTCATTGTCAGGTTGAAGCATTCTTATGCCACTCGTTTTCAAACACCCGGAGATAGAACTCATGCAAACCATACAATCACGGGACATTGAAAAGCGAGTCTAGCCGAGGTCAGTCAAACGGCGCGCCAAGACTCCAGCTCCATCCGAAAGCCCGACCTTCCCGGCGAACGCCGGGAACCAGATCGAACCCACTGACGCCAGTCATTGAACGCTGAGCGATGTCGCACCAACCCCAGCCGCTCCGGATGGATCTGGGCCCCGGCATTCGCCGGGGAGGTCGGTGCAGTTAGATGTCCCGTCCGGGTCGCCCCCTACCCCGTATCTCCCGTCAACTCGCGCCGCGCCTTTTCCAGCTCTTCGGCGTAGCGGCGCGTGACGTGGGCTTCGGTGATCAGGCCGATCACCTCGCCGCCCTCGTCGACGACGGCCAGTTCGTCGGCGCCGGTTTCGTCGAAAGCGGTCATGATCGCCTTGATGGACAGCTCCGGCGCCAGGGCGACACGGGTATGGGCGGCCAGAGACGCGACGGTCGCTTCGCGTTCAGGCGGCTCGGCGTAGACGGCCGCCGTGGCGACGATGCCGGCGTAGCGTCCGGTCTCATCGGTCAGCACCGCGCGCTTGGTCGAGCCGAGGGGAAAGCGGCGGCGGAACTCGGCCAGGGTGGTGGCCGAGGGGATCGTCTTCACGTCGCGGCGCATCATCTTGCCGGCGGTGAGGTTCCGCATCCAGCTGACGTCGTGAGCGCTGCGGATGGTCTCGCCCCGAAGGTGCAGCCGCCAGGTCGAGAACGAGTAGCCAAACGTCTCGCGCACGACGGCGCTGGCGATCAGCGAGGCGGCCAGGGTCGCGCCGGTGACGGTGAAGTCGCCCGTCGCCTCCAGCACCAGGAACGACATGGTGAAGGGGCCGCCGACGATGGCGACGCCCAAGGCGCCCATGCCAACCAGCGAGGCGGCGATTGGGTCGAGACGCCCGCCCCCGGCCGTCAGGTTCACCACCTCGGCGAACGCTTGGCCCATCAGCGCGCCGAGGAACAGGGCGGCGAAGAACAGCCCGCCCCGAAAACCCGCGCTCAGGGACACGATCGAGGCCACCGACTTCATCAGGATCAGCACCAGCAGGACCTTCAGAGGCAGGTCGCTGTTAAGGTCCAGGTGCAGGGCGCCGTGACCGCCCGAAAGGGTCTGCGGCGTCGCCAGCGCCAGGGCCGCCAGGGCGACGCCGCCAATCGCCGGCTTGGACCAACGCGGCAGCGGGGCCTTGGCCGCCCATCGGTCGGCGACCGCCACGGCGCGCATCAGCATTACGCCGAAGATGGCGGCGAGAAGGCCCAGCAAGCCATAAAGCGCGTAGTCGGCGGGCGAGGAAATGGCGACGACCGAGGTCTTGATCAGGTAGGGGGTCGAGCCGAGGGCCTTGGCGACCAGCACGCCCGCCAGGGCGGCGGCGGCCACGGGCGCGATGTTGGCGACGGTGTAGGCGCCGATGACGATCTCGAACGCGTAGAAGGCGCCGGTCAGCGGCGCGCCGAAGGCTGCGGCGATCGCCGCACCGGCGCCCGCGCCGACCAGGATCCGCAGGTCGCCCCGCCGCAGGCTCAGCCGTTGTCCGACCCAGGACGCGGTCGCGCCCCCGGCCTGGGCGTAGGCCGCCTCTAGCCCAACCGACGCCCCCGATCCGTTCGAGATCAGCGTCTGGATGCAGATGAACAGGCTGTCGCGGACCGACAGCCGCCCGCCGTGCAAGGCGTTGGCCTCGACCGGGTCGACGGCGTGGCTGGGTCGAAAGCGCAGGATCGCGGCGGTGAACAGGCCCAGCACGAGTCCGCCCAGCGGGATGGCCAGCAGGCGCCAGGGTTCGATCCGGGCCTGCGCCGACAGACGCTGGTTGGGATCGAAATCGAAGATCCACACCTGCGTCCCATGGGCCAGCGCGCCCAGCAGCACCGCCAGGGCGCCGGCCACGAGACCGACCACCGTGGCGACGGCGATGACCCAGAGTTCGGAAGATCGGGTCCGCCGGCGCAGCCAGGCCAGCCAAGGCAGGGCTTGGCGACCGGCCTGCCTCAGGCTGGCGCGGTCGATGGCCGCGACCCGCAGGACCGAACGCCAAGGGGTCGAAGCGGCCTTGGCGCTCTCCGGTTCGGGGGCCTCGGCCGGCGGGGTCATCCCTTAAGCGACGGCGGCCTTGCCGCCGCTCGCCGAAAGGCCGTTCACGGCGGCGCGGAACGCCTCGCCGCGCGCCTCGAAGTCGCTGAACTGATCGAACGAGGCGCAGGCGGGCGACAGCAGGACGACCGCCTCCTCGCCGCTGGCGGCGGCGTCGGCATAGGCCTGCTGCACCGCCCGCTCCAGCGTGCCGCTAAGCACGCATTCGGCCTTGCCCGCCAGCGTCCAGGAGAAGGGCTCGGCCGCCTCGCCGATCAGGTAGGCCTTGGCGATGCGGGGGAACAGGTCCTTCAGGTCGTCGATGCCGCCGGCCTTGGCCACACCGCCGGCAATCCAATAGAACTTCGGATAGGACGACATCGCCTGCCGCGCGGCGTCGGCGTTGGTGGCCTTGCTGTCGTTGACGAAACGCACCTTGCCGAGCTTGCCGACCGTTTCCATCCGGTGCGCCAGGCCCGGGAAGGTCATCAGACCGTCGACCGCGTCCTGCATCGGAATACCGATGGCGCGCGCGGCGGCATAGGCGGCGGCGGCGTTCTGCCAGTTGTGACGGCCCGGCAGGCTGCGGGCGCGCAGGATGTCGGCGACCTCGACCACCCGCTCGCCGGTCGCGTCATAGAGAACGCCCTGCAGCGCATAGACGCCCCGGCCCATCGCCTTCCCGGCGCTGATCGGCCAGATGGTGCGGCGGTTGGCGGCGGTGATCTCGGTGCAGATCTGCTGGCACCAGGCGTCGTCGACTCCGATGATCGCCGTGTCGCCCTTGCCCTGGTTCAGGAAGATCCGGCGCTTGGCGGCGATATAGCCGTCCATGCCGCCGTGACGGTCCAGATGGTCGGGCGAGATGTTCAGCAGCACCACCGCGTCGGCGTGCAGACTGGAGGTCAGGTCCAGCTGGTAGGACGACAACTCCAGCACATAGACCGCGCCGCCGTGCATGTCCTCGAGGCCGAGAACGCCGAGACCGATATTGCCGCCGATCCGCGTGTCGCGCCCGGCCGAGGCGCACAGGTGGCCAATCAGAGCCGTCGTCGTCGACTTGCCGTTGGTGCCGGTGATGGCGATGATCTTGGGACGCTTGTGGGCCGGCGCGGCGTTGACCGTGCGCGCGAACAGCTCGACATCGCCCAGCACCTCGACTCCGGCGGCCTTGGCCTTCTGGACGGTCCAGTGAGGCTTGGGATGGGTCAGCGGCACGCCCGGCGACAGCATCAGAGCGGCGAACTGGCTCCAGTCGGCGGCCTCCAGGTCGACGACTGGAAAACCCTCTGCGGCGGCCGCTTCGCGGCTGGCCGGCTTTTCGTCCCACAGGGCGACCTTGGCGCCCCCCGCGATCAAGGCGCGCGCCGCCGTCAGGCCGGTGCGGCCCAGGCCGAACACCGCGACGGTCTTGTCCTCGAATCCGCGGACGGGGATCATCTGCTCGCCCCCTATCGCAGCTTCAGCGTGGCCAGGCCGATGAAGGCCAGGATCATCGACACGATCCAGAAGCGGATCACGACGGTGGACTCGGCCCAGCCCAGCTTCTCGAAGTGGTGGTGGATCGGCGCCATCAGGAAGACCCGCTTGCCGGTCTTCTTGAAGTAGGCGACCTGGATCATCACCGACAGCGCCTCGGCCACGAACAGGCCGCCGACGATGCCCAGCACCAGCTCGTGCTTGGCGCAGACGGCGATCGCGCCCAGCGCGCCGCCTAGAGCCAGCGAACCGGTGTCGCCCATGAAGATCTTGGCCGGCGGGGCGTTGTACCAGAGGAAACCCATGCCCCCGCCGATGATCGCCCCGCACAGCACCGCCAGTTCACCGACGCCCGGCGCGAAGTGCAGGTTCAGATAGTCGGCGAACTTGTAGTTGCCGACGAGGTAGGCGATCAGGCCGAAGGTCGAGGCGGCGAACATCACCGGCACGATGGCCAGGCCATCCAGGCCGTCGGTCAGGTTCACGGCGTTGGAGAAGCCGGCGATCGTGAACGCCGCGAAGGCGACGTAAAACCAGCCCAGATTGATCACCAGCGCCTTGAAGATCGGGAAGACCAGACTGGTTTCCATGCCCGGCGTCATCGGCGACTTGGGCGCGAACAGAACCAGGATGACCGTGGCGATGATCGCGACGATGAACTGCGCCACCAGCTTTTGAACGCTGGAAAGACCGGCCGTGGTCTGCTTGGTGACCTTGGCGTAGTCGTCCATGAAGCCCAGCACGCCGTAGCTGCCGGTGACCAGCAGCACCACCCAGACATGGACGTTGCGCAGGTCCGCCCAAAGCAGGGCGCCGACGAACAGTCCGGCCAGGATCATGAAGCCGCCCATGGTGGGCGTGCCGGCCTTTTCGGTGACGTGACGGGCGATGCCGTCGGTGCGGATCGGTTGGCCCTTGCCCTGCTTGGCCTTCATCCAGCGGATGAAGCGCGAGCCCATGGCCACAGCGACGATATAGGCGGTGAGCATCGCCATGCCGGACCGAAAGGTCAGGTATTTCAACAGGTTCAGGGCTGGAAAGTGCTCTTGCGAGCGCGTCAGCCATTCGTACAGAAGGTACAGCATCAGCCCTGTTCCCCAAGATCGAGCGCGGACAGAGCGACGGCGAGCGCGCCGGCCCTGGAGCCGTTCGACCCCTTCACCATCACCACATCGCCGGGCTGGATCGCCCCCGCCAACACCGACGTTAACTTTTCAGTAACCTCCGCGTAGCCGCCCCGCCGAGTCGGAGGAAGCGCCTCCCACAGCGATTTCATGTGGACGCCCGCCAGAAAAACGACGTCGATGTTCGCGGCCGCGATCGGGTCCGCAAGCTCGGCGTGAAACCGCTCGGAGTCCTCGCCCAATTCGAGCATGTCGGTCAGCGCCACCACCCGGCGGCCGGCGACCTTGCGCGCCCCCAGGGTCTTGAGCGCGGCCTGCATCGAGACCGGGTTGGCGTTGTAGCTCTCGTCGACCAGGGTGAAGGCGCCGCCAGGGATGCGGATCGTCTTCTCGGCGCCCCGCCCCTCGATGGGCGCGAAGGCCGCCAGCGCCGCCAGGGCGGTGTCGCGCGAGACGCCCAGCGCTTCCAGCATCAGCAGCACGCACAGGCTGTTGGGTCCCCAGTGGACGCCGGTCTGGCGGATCGGGAAGCTGAAGGTCTCGCCGCGTAGTTCGACCGAAACGGTCGCGCCCGCGCCCTCCACCTGGAAGCCGGTCAGGCGGGCGGTCGCCCCGGCGGCCTCGCCGAAGCTCCAGACGCTCGCGCCAGCCTTCTCGGCCTCGCCCTTCAGGTAGTCGAACCAACGGTTGTCGGCGTTCAGCACAGTGACGCCGCCGGGCCGCAGACCCGCGAAGATTTCGGCCTTGGCGCGCGCGACCCCCGCCTCGCCGTCCGGGAAGTTCTCGATGTGGACGGGGCCGACGGTGGTGATCGCCACCGCATGCGGCTGGATGAAGCCCGACAGCGGGACGATCTCGCCCTCGTGGTTCATGCCGACCTCGAACACCGCCCGTTCGGTGTCGCGCGGCATCCGCGCCAGGGTCAGGGGGACGCCGATGTGGTTGTTGTAGCTCTTGACCGAGGCGTGGGCCTTGCCGGCCAGGCGCAGGCCCGCCTCGATGGCGCGGGTGACGCTGGTCTTACCGACCGAACCCGTCACCGCGCCACGCCTGCACTGGGGCGCGCGCTCACGTGCGGCGACGCCCAAGGCTTCCAGCGCCTTGAAGGTGTCGGCGACCATGACAGCCGGGGCGTCGACGGCCTTGGCCGCCAGGACGCCCGCCGCGCCGTTCGCTACCGCCTGGGCCACGAAGTCATGACCGTCGCGTGCGCCGACCAGCGGCACAAACAGGTCGCCATGCTCCACCGAGCGGGTGTCGATCGAGACGCCGGTGGCGGCGAAGTCGCCGGCCAACTGGCCGCCAACCGCCTGGGCGATCTCATCAGCGGTCCAGAGCGCGTCAGGCATCGACGCCCTCCAGAGCGGCCAGGGTCTCGGCCACATCGTCGAACGGATGCACGACGCCGGCGACGATCTGGCCCTGCTCGTGACCCTTGCCAGCGACGACCAGCACGTCGCCCTCGACCATAAGCTCGACGGCGGCGCGGATGGCGGCGCGACGATCGCCGATCTCGCGGGCGCCCGGCGCGCCCTCCAGGATCGCGACGCGGATCGAGGCCGGATCTTCCGAACGCGGATTATCGTCCGTGACAATGGCGATGTCGGCAAGCTTCGCGCCGATGGCGCCCATCAACGGACGCTTGCCCCGGTCCCGGTCGCCGCCTGCGCCGAACACCGCGATCAGCTTGCCGGCGGTGTGCGGCCGCAGGGCCTCGAGCACCGTTTGCAAGCCGTCGGGCGTGTGGGCGTAGTCGACATAGGCCTCGCCCCCCTTGGGACCGCGCCCCACGCGCTGCAGGCGACCGGCCGCGCCTTCCAGGCTTTCCAGGGCCTTGAGCACCTTGGCGCTGTCCTCGCCAGCAGCGATGCACAGGCCCGCCGCGACCAGCACATTCGACGCCTGGAAAGCGCCGGCCAGCGGCAGCTTGAGGTGATGAACGACCCCGTCCGCCTCGACGACCAGGTCCTGGCCGGCCGGTGTCGGGGTCCGCGACAACAACCGCAGGCCCTGCCCGTCCTCGCCGACGGAGAAGACGCTCTGGCCCGAGGTGACGGCGGCCGAGGCGAAAGTGGGGAACGCCTCGCTGTCGGCGTTCAGCACCGCCGTGGCGCCGACGGGCGTCAGGGTGTCGAACAGGCGCAGCTTGGCGGCGCGATAGGCCTCCATCGAGCCGTGATAGTCGAGGTGGTCCTGGGTGAAGTTGGTAAAGCCGGCCGCGCTCAGCTTGACGCCGTCGATGCGGCGCTGGTCGACGCCGTGGGAGCTGGCCTCGAGCGCCAGATGGGTCACGCCCATTTCGGCCAGGCGGGCGATCATCTCGGCGACGTCACCGGCGTCCGGCGTGGTCAAGCCCGGGGGCGTCAGCTGCTGGTCGGGCTGACCCGGCTGGCTGACGACGACCCCCAGCGTCCCCATACTGGCGGCCTTGTGGCCCAGCTTGGCGAAGATCTGGCGACAGAAGCCCGCGACCGACGTCTTGCCGTTGGTGCCGGTGACGGCCACGCACATGGCCGGCTGCTTGCCCCAGAAGGCCGCAGCCGCCAGGGCGTAGGCGCGGCGGGCGTCCTCGGAGCGCACCACCGGCACGCCCAGGCCCTCCAGCCCCCCCTCCGGCGCCAGAATCGCCGCTGCGCCCTTGGCGACCGCGCCTTCGGCGAAGTCTCGGCCGTCGACCTTGGTCCCGGGCAAGGCGGCGAACAGCCAGCCGGTCGTGACCTTGCGGCTGTCGGCGGTGACACCGGCGATCACGGGATCATGGACGAACGGACGGTTGAACAGGTCGGACAATCGTCTGGTCATAGCCCCGCCTCCGGTGCGGCGTTCTTCGGCGAGCTGGCGATGGTCACCAGCTCGGTCTTGCGTTTGACGCCGAGGAACGGCGCGATGCGTTCGATAACCCGGCCCGCGGCCGGCGCGGCGACCCAGCCGCCGGTCGAGAAGCCAAACGAATTGGCGTTGCCCTTCGGCTCGTCCAGCAGGATCAGGACAAAGTAGCGGTCGGCCTCGACCGGCCCGTCCGTTGGGAAGGTCGCGGCGAACGACGACACCTGCCGCTGATGATTGTAGCCCCGGATCGCGGGATCGTACTTTTCACCGGTCCCCGTCTTGCCGCCGACCGACAGGCCCGGCACGTCGGCCTTGCCGCCGCTGCCCCCTTCGCCGGGCACCACATTGGCCCGCATGATCTTCAACATCTCTGCCGAAGTATTCTCCGACAACACGCGCTTGCCTTCGGGACGAACGCCCGGCGGCAGCTTGCGGATGGTCAGGGGCATCATCTCGCCACCGTTGAGCAGGGCGTTCATCGCCTGGGCCAGGGCCAGGGGACTGACGTTCATGCCGTGACCGAACGAGGTCGAGGCCACGGCGTCCTGGTCCCACTTGCGCGGGGTCAGGGGCCGGGCCGACTCCTGCAGCTCAACCTTGGCCGGCTTGGTGAGGCCCAGATTGGTGAAATACTGGCTTAGACGCTCGCCGCCGATGCGCTCGGCCAGCATGGCCGTGCCGATGTTCGAAGAATGCTTGAACACCTCGACCAAGGTCAGGATCGCCCTGGCGGCGTGATAGTCGTGGATCGTGCGGTAGCCCAGCTTGAACGGCTCGCGCGCGTCGAAGGTCGAGGCGGCCGTCGCGACCCCCGTATCGAGACCGATCGCCACGGTGAACGCCTTGAAGGTTGAGCCCATCTCGTAAACCGAGGCTGCGGCGCGGTTCAGGCGCTGGTCGTCGGTGGCCTCGCCCGCCTTGTTGGCGTCATAGTCCGGCCAGCTGGCCAGGCCCAGAATCTCGCCGGTGTGGACGTTGGTGACCAAACCGACGGCGCCCTTGGGCGTGAACTCCTCGGCGGCCTTGCGCAACTCGTCCTCGAGCGCGGCCTGCACCCGGATATCGATCGACAGCTGGGTCGGACCGCCCTCGCCGCCCGCCGCGCGGCGGATCGGATCGTCCAGCGCCCGCTCGGCGCCGGCAAGGCCCTTGCCGCCGCTGTCGACGAAGCCGATCAGGTGGGCGGCGGTCGCACCCAGCGGATACATCCGCCGCTCCTGCTCCTCGAACGACACGCCCGGCAGACCCAGGTTGAAGATCGCGTCCTTCTCGTCGGGCGTCAGGCCGCCCAGGACGAAGGCGCGGTGATCGCCGTACACCACCTTGTCCAGACGCTTGCCCGGCACCTGCGGCAGCGCCCGGCCCAGCGCCGTGCGCGTTTCCTTGGCGTCCCAGATCTCCCGCGGATCGACGTAGAGCGCGTAGTGCGCGAGATCCACCGCCAGCAGCTTGCCGTTGCGATCGACGAGATCGCCGCGTGCGCCCTCCACGCCCTGAGCGTAGGCGTTGCCCTGCCCCGCGCGCGAGAACAACGCCGACCAGCCCGCCCCCAGGCTCACGCCGACGAAGCACAGGCCGAAGAAACCCATGACCAGAAAGATACGGATGCGGGTGTCGTCTTCGGGACGCGCCGCCGCGCGCGAACGCTCAAAAGCGTGCTCCAGCCGCCAGACGCGCTCGATCACCCACCGCCAGAGCGGCGACTGGAAGCCGCCAGGACCCAGGTTCGAAAGGCTCATCGCGGCGCCCCCGGCGTGGGGGCCGCAGGAACCGCCGCATCGTCGGGCAGCGGTTCAGGCGCGTCGGCGGCCAAGGCCTCAGGCGTGATCGGCTCGGCCGACACCGCCGCCTTCGGCAGCTCGCGGCGGCGCGCGACATCGATCAGAGCGTCTTCGGTGATTTCACGATCCGGCGCGATCGGCTTCAGTTGCATCATCCGCGCCAGCTGCTCGATGCGGCGAGGCTGTTCGAGGTGCGCAACCTCGGCCTCCAGCAGGCGCTTGCGCGCGGCCTCCTCCTCGATCTCCTGCTCGATGCGGGCGATCTCCTGGCGCTCACGGCCCGCGAACGTCTTGGCCAGATAGACGGTGGTGACCAGGGTCAGCAGGATGCAAAGACCCGCCACCTCGACGACGCGGAAACCCCGGACACGTCGATTGAAGACGCCGGACATCGTCATGCCGCGCCCTCCCACACCGGAGCATCGGTGCGAACGGCCGCGCGCAGCTTCGAGGACCGGGCGCGCGGATTGACGGCCAGCTCGGCCTCGCTCGGGGCGATGGCCTTGTTGGAGATCAGCTGGAAGCTGGGCGCCGCGCCCGACTGGACCGGCGGCGCATGGCGCGAGCCGCCCGGCGTACGCCCGGCCCGCTCGGCCAGGAACGCCTTGACGATGCGGTCCTCCAGCGAATGGAAGGTGACCACCACCAGCCGTCCGCCGGGCTTGAGCACCCGCTCGGCGGCGGCAAGACCGGCCTCCAGCTCGCCCAGCTCGTCATTGACCGCGATGCGCAGCCCCTGGAACGATCGCGTGGCCGGATGGACCTTGGCGCCCTTGCGGCCGCCGACGGCGCGCTCGATCACCTCGGCCAGGTCCAGGGTGCGCTCGAACGGCTTTTCCTCGCGGCGGCGGACGATGAAGCTGGCGATACGGCGCGAGGCGTGCTCCTCGCCATAGACATAGAGGATGCGCGCCAGCTCGGTCTGGTCCAGCGTGTTGACGAGGTCGGCTGCGGTGGGGCCGGTATCGCCCATCCGCATGTCCAGCGGCCCGTCGCGCATGAACGAAAAGCCGCGCTCGGCCTGGTCCAGTTGCATCGACGAAACGCCCAGATCCAGCATCACGCCGTCGACGCTCTGCGGGCCCAGCTCGTCCAGCATTTCGGAGAAGCGGGCCTGGACCAGGCGGAAGCGATCGGCCGGCAGGCCCTCGGCGAACTGGCGGACGGTCGGATCGCGATCAAAGGCCACGACGCTTGCGCCGGTCGGCAGCACCGCGCGGGTGTAGCCGCCCGCCCCGAAGGTGCCGTCGACGACGACGTCACCGGGCTTGGCGTCCAGCGCCTGGACGACCTCGTCCAGCAGGACCGAGATGTGCGGCGCGGCGCTCACGCTGCGCCCCCGAACTTGGCCGCGCGCTGCTGGGCGCGCAGGGCCGCCAGACCTTCGCGCGCCAGGTCACGCTGCTGCGCGCGATGGGCCTGGAAGGCCTCGCGCGACCAGATCTGAAAACGCTCACCCATACCGACGACGGCCACCGAATCCGTAAGGCCGAACATGTCGCACAGATGGTCCGGCAGCGTAATGCGACCAGCTGTATCAAAGGTCAGCCGGGCCATGCCGCCCAGGATGCTGGTCTCCAGCGCCGTGCGGACGGGATCGCCGAACGGCATCTCCTCGATCACCGCCTGATAGCGATCATACAGCGCCTTGCCGCCCGCCTCCAGGCAGTCGGCCTCGATCGAGGGGAAGCAGAAGATGCCGTCAAAGGGACCCGAGACGGCCGCGCGGAATTCCTGCGGCACGACAATGCGCCGCTTGCTGTCGAGCTGTTTCTCGAACGTCGAGAGAAACACTGAAGCTTAAACCCCGCCAGACCCAAGCCGGTCAGCGAGCCACCACCCTCGCTCCGACGAGAATTGGGTTAACATGGGATGAACTGGGATACAATGACACCCCAGAGCAATTCATCGCAATTTCAAAGATGTTGCACCCCTTGCTCACGGAGGTGGAAAGTTAATCCACAGAACATACACAGAACTGATGAGTTAGGCGACGCCCGCAGTGTCAGTTGAGCCCATTGCGAGGCAGGGGAAAACCCTCTCCACGTGGAAGAGGTGGCGGCGCAGCCGACGCAGAGGGTCGCCGGACGGGCAAGCCTAGCTGATCTGGAAGCGGCGCTTCACGGCCAGACCGAAGAGGAAGATGAGAAGGGTGGAGAGGATCAGTTGCACCATGGTTGCGATACCCAGGGCCAGCGTGACGGCGGGATTGTCGGCCAGCACGCTCAGGGCCGTTGTCGGTGCTGCGGATTACGGTGACAGCGCACTAGATTGACGTCGAGCCAAGCGCGAGCCTGGGCTGTAGGGAACTGTCGGAACTTAAGCACACTGCCATCGTAGTTCTTCCAAATATCGCCCAGGAGGCACGCTAGGCGGCATTTAATTTAATAGACGAGAGGGAGAACCGCCCCCTTCTGTGGAGATAAAAGTTATGCGCTCCTGCGTTTTCGGGATGATCGGAATAATATTTTGGATATTATTGAGCATTGCGCTTACAACTATTCTTCTCTTTTTAGGCCTAGCACTACCGTTGCCACATAGTTTCCGCGCCAGCGATTTCTACGCAATCTCGCCATTGGCATTGTCGGCGATCGCGGAAGAGTTGGCGCGGCTATGTGCTGCGGGCTTCATCTTGAAGATGCGCTCCAGCGGCTTGGTCGCCATTGCCTTTGCTGGGCTTGGCGTTGCAGTGGCCGAGTTCGCAAGTCGCGCGGTCGGATACCAAGATATCGGCCACAGCCTGATCGACTACGCACCGGCAGCCGCCCTTCATGTCGCCTCAGCGACGATGATCGTGTTCGGCCTACTTACCAGGAAGACATGGTACGCGGTGCTGGTGGCGATGTCGGCTCACGTAGCGTTCAACATTGGCCTCGGGAAGCACCTAACAATCTCCCACAATACTAATTATCACTACACTCACGCCATAGTATTTATAGTCATTTCCGCAATAATCGCGCTTGCGATTAGCAAACACATTGAAATATTTAAATCACGCCTTGTCGATATTTGCACCGACAACGCTGGACATCATTGACAGTTCAACATGAGGCAGAATTCAGATAACCGTCGATAACGGTGACAGCGCACTCAATTCGACTTCGCTTTGCGTTCCCGCCTACGGGGCAAGGTGGATCGCGGCGTCGCCGCGCGACGGAGGGGGCGCTACCCGCCTCCGTGAAATGGACCAGATGATCTGTAAGCCGGGTTCTGTTCCGCCTCTTGCGAGACGGCGACGATCATTCCTCTAGGCCGGCCATTGCTGGACGGCTCTCGCGACCTACCCGGACCCTCTCAGCCAGTGACGGCCTAGTCGGCGCGAGGCCGACGCGGGGTCCCTATTCGGTCTTGCTCCAGGCGGGGCTTGCCATGCCGTCCCTGTCACCAGGTCCGCGGTGGGCTCTTACCCCACCCTTTCACCCTTACCGCCCGCGAACGGGAGGCGGTTTGCTTTCTGTGGCGCTATCCCTGGGATCGCTCCCGGTGGGCGTTACCCACCGCCTTGTCACCGTGGAGCCCGGACTTTCCTCGGCGTCCGAAGACGACGCGACCGCCCGACCATCTGGTCCGGGGGTTCAATGACCTTGCGGGGCCGCAAGGTCAACTTTCATGTGTCATCCCGGCCGCAGCGTAGCGGAGAGCCGGGACCCAGGGGCGGCTCGCATGGCGCTCCTTCACCCCCTGAGTCCCGGAGAGCGCTACGCGCTTCCGGGATGACACGGTTAGGGCAGGCCACGCATCAGCCCCGCGATCGGATGGTCGCCCAGGCCCTTGGCCGCGCCCAGGCGGTCGGCGTCAGACTTGTTCTGCGAGAGCTTGAAGGTCCCCTCCAGGCGCTCGACGAACAGGCGCCCGCCCTGGATGCCGCGCAGGAGCCCGTCGAATTTGCCGGACTTCATCTTGTGGCGGGTCCAGGGCGTCTTCGGCAGGAGCCGGGCCTCTTCCTGGGCCGACAGGTCGTCGAGCAGCGCGGTCAGCTCCTCGTCGTTCAGCGGCGCCACCGCGCCCTCGGCCTCGACGGCGAGATAGTTCCAGGTCGGCACCTGATCGGGGCTCTCGTACCAGTCGGGGCTGACATAGGCGTCCGGGCCGGTCGCCAAGGCGATGGCCGGGAAGCCTTGGGTCAGGTGCGGCGTCAGGACGTTGCCGCGCGACAGGTGGAAGTCCAGCGCGATCTCGCCGGAAAGCTCGCGAATGACGATCGGCGACTGGGCCACGAAGGGCCGCCCGCCGACGCTGGCGGCGAGCGTCACGAACGGATGGGCGCGCAGGAAATCGAGCAGAACCGCACGGTCCTCGACGCGGAAAGCCGGGGCCGGATGCATCAGTCGGCGCCCGCCCGCAGCAGGCCCACGAGACGGGCGCGGGTCTCCCCGTCGGCGATTCCGTCAAAGCGGCTCTGCAGCCAGTGGCGCTGGAAGGCCGAGACGACGGTGGCGGTCCATTCGTCGTACTTTCCGCTGGGCGCGCAGTCATAGCCCAGGCGCGTCAAACCGGCCTGCAGCGCGAAGACGCCGGTCCCCTCCTCGCCTTGGCCCAAAGGCGCGCCGGGCGAAGGCGGCGGCTCGATCCACAGGCCATGGCCGCTCTCGGCCAGGCGCTTCCAGGGGAAGAGCTCGCCGGGATCGATCTTGCGCGCCGGCGCGACGTCGGAATGGCCGAGGATGCGGGCATCGGGGATCATCCAGCGCGAGCGGATGTCGGCCAGCAGGTTGATCACCGCGGCGATCTGGGCCTCGGGGAACGGGCGATAGCCGAACTCGTGGCCGGGATTGACGATCTCGATCCCGATTGAGGCCGAGTTGATGTCCTTGACGCCCTTCCAGAAGGCCGCGCCGGCGTGCCAGGCCCGACGCTCCTCGGCCACCAGGCGCACGATGCGGCCGTCCTCCTCGACGCAGTAGTGGGCGCTGACCTTGGCCTCGGGATCGCGCAGGCGTTCGATGGCCGCCTCGCCGGTCTCCATGCCCGTATAGTGCAGGATCACCGTGTCGGGCACGGCCTTGCGGGCGTCGAAATTGGGCGACGGGGCCTCGATCAGGGACAGGCTCATTGCAGGCGGCTCCGCAGCGACATCAGCAGGGGCATGACCTGATTCCGCCGAAGCGCGATGATCAGAACGCCCAGCAGCGCCAGGGCCGCGCCGATCCCCATCCGTAGATCGAAGTGGTCGTGGGTGACCACCACGCCCATGCCGATCGTGAAGAGCGGCGTCATCAGGGTCAGCGGCGCGATCAGATTGGCCTCATAGCGCTGGATCAGGCCGTAATAGGCCGTGTGGGCCAGGATCGAAACCACCACGGCCGAGAACACCACCGCCGCGACGAACGGCCAGCCAGCGTGGAGGCCCGCCGCCACCTGCCCCGGCTCCATGAAGGCGCTCATCGCCGCCAGGGGCCAGAGCGAGGAGAAGCCCACCCAAGCTTGGAACTGCAACGGCTTCACACCCTCGATCTGCTTCATCATCACCGCGCCCAGGGAGCCGGTGAACGCCGCCGCCACGATGAGCCAGAGCCCCGCCGACAGCTCGATGCCCTTGGGACTCCACATCACCACCACCGCGCCGAGGAGGGTCAGGGCGATGCCGAGACCCCGGCGCCAGCGGATCTTCTCGCCCAGGATCAGCACCGACAGCAGGGTCGTGAACGGCACCCCGACCTGGATCACCACCGAGGCGGCCGACGGCGAGGCGGTCTGAAAGCCCATGAACAGGAGGGCGAAGTTGCCGCCGCCCATCAGAAGGCCCACCAGCACCATCCGCCAGGTCGGCCGAGGCGCGGGCAGCAGCCACGGCAAGGTCAGCAACGCCACCAGCGCAAAGCGCACGGCCGCGTAATAGAGCGGCGGCACGCCCCAGTGGGCGACCACCAGCTTGGAGATGATGTTGCTGCCCGCCCACACCAAGCAGATCAGCACCAGAAGACCAAAGTCGCGAAGGGACATGAGACACCGCTTAAGCCGCCGCCCCATTCGTACGCAATCAAAACCCGCCTTCGCGTCGACGGGTCACGGTTGACGTACGGTCAAAACGGTCGTTTGTTGGTGAACAACGTTCACATACACCACGCCGGGTCAACCGGCGGGCGGACGCGGTTGGAACATGCGGGCGCGCGGCGCTTGCCAGGGGGCGGAAACTGAGATGGCGATGGAACATGTCGACGTACTGATCGTGGGCGCGGGGCTTTCAGGGATCGGCGCGGCCTACCACCTGCAAAAGCACTGCCCCGGCAAGACCTACGCGATCCTCGAAGGGCGCGAGGCGATCGGCGGCACCTGGGACCTGTTCCGCTATCCCGGCATCCGCTCCGACAGCGACATGTACACCCTGGGCTACAGCTTCAAGCCCTGGAAGGCGGCCAAGGCCATCGCCGACGGCCCGTCGATCCTGGACTATGTCCGCGAGACCGCCCGCGAGCATGACATCGACCGCCACATCCGCTTCAAGCACCTGGTCAAGCGCGCCAGCTGGTCCAGTGAGACCGCGACCTGGACCGTTGAGGCGGAGCACGACGGCAAGCCGGTTACCTTCACCTGCCGCTTCCTGCACATGTGCTCGGGCTACTACCGCTATTCGGCCGGTTATACGCCGGACTTCGCCGGAACCGAGCGCTTCAAGGGCCGCATCGTCCATCCGCAGCACTGGCCAGAAGACCTCGACTACAGCGGCAAGAAGGTCGTGGTCATCGGCAGCGGCGCCACCGCCGTGACCCTGGTGCCCGAAATGGCCAAGACCGCCGCTCATGTCACCATGCTGCAGCGCTCGCCGACCTATGTGGTGTCGCGCCCGGCCGAGGACGGCATCGCCAACTGGCTGCGATCGAAGCTTCCGGCCATGACCGCGTATGGCATCACCCGCTGGAAGAACGTGCTGTTCCAGCTCTTGTTCTTCAACCTGGCCCGCAAGAAGCCGGAAAAGACCAAGGAGCGCCTGCTGTCCATGGTGCGCGAGCACCTGGGCCCCGACTATGACATCGAGACCCACTTCACCCCGCGCTACAATCCTTGGGACCAGCGCCTGTGCCTAGTGCCCGACGCCGATCTGTTCGACGCGCTGAAGAGCGGCGCGGCCTCGGTGGTCACCGACCACATCGAGACCTTCACCGAGACCGGCGTCCAGCTGAAGTCCGGCAAGACCCTGGACGCCGATGTCGTGGTCACCGCCACGGGCCTGCAGCTTCAGCTGCTCAGCGGCATGGAGGTCGTGGTCGACGGCAAGGTCGCCGACCTGTCGCAGTCGATGAGCTACAAGGGCATGATGTTCAGCGACGTGCCGAACCTGGCTTCGGTGTTCGGCTACACCAACGCCAGCTGGACGCTGAAGGCCGACCTGACCAGCGAATATGTCTGCCGCCTCCTCAACCACATGGACCGCACGGGCGCCGACTACTGCGTGCCGCGGCTCGACGGCGAGGTCGAGGCCGCGCCGTGGCTGGACTTCTCGTCGGGCTATATCACCCGCTCGATCGGCCAGTTCCCCAAGCAGGGGACGCGTAAGCCCTGGAAGGTGCATCAGAACTACGCGCTGGACCTGATGACCCTGCGGATGGGCAAGGTCGAGGACGGCGTGATGCAGTTCGGCCGTAAAACCGGCGCTTCGGTGAAGGCTGCGCCGGAGAAGGTGCTGGAACCGGCCTGATCGGCTGGACAGGGGTTAGGCGGATCGGTTGCGGCCCGCCCGCTGAGCGCCGAGATTACGGCGCAAGGAGCGCTGATGGCCCACCCGTCCACCTATCTCGGCTGGAAGATCGACTACGCCCATCCGCTCGGCGAGCCGGCTCTGCTCGACCCCGGCTCCGTACACTGGCGCGTCTACAAGAACCCGATCGCCCTGGCGGTCGGGGGCGTGGCGGCGGTGCTGCTGGAGTTCGCCGAGCCGCGCATCCGGTCGGGGGTTTGGGATCACTCGACCTTCAAGAGCGATCCGCTCGGCCGGGCGAGGCGCACCGGAACCGCGGCCCTGATCGGGGTCTATGGCCCCGTCTCGGCGGCGCGGCGGGTGATCCAGGGCGTCAACAACATGCACGCCCGCGTGTCGGGCGAGACGCCGGACGGCGAAGCCTACCGGGCGCTGGACCCCGACCTCCTGAACTGGGTCGCCGCCACGGCGGTCTATGGCTTCGTCACCGCGTATGACCGGTTTGTCGAACCGTTGAGCGAGGCTGAGAAGAACCGCTTCTACGAGGAGGCCGCGCTCGTCGCCCATCTCTATGGCGCGACGGTCTCGCCAGGCTCGGAGGCCGAATTCATGGCGATGCTGCAGGCGCTGGCGCCGCGCTTCGAGCCGCATCCGATCGTCGATGAGTTCCTGCAGACCATCGCGTCCGGGCAGGCCGCGCCCGTCGTCCCAAGACCCCTGCATCGCGCGCTGGCGCGGGCCGCCGTCTCGCTTCTGCCGCCGCCGGTGCGGCGGACGCTGGCGCTGGGGCGCGAGCACGACCTAAGCCTCGCCGAAGGCCTGGCGCTGAAGGCGGCCGGGAGACTGGCCGACAAGATCGCGATCCGGAGTTCTCCGCCCTGCCAGGCCAGTGTGCGACTAGGACTGCCCCACGACTTTCTCTATCGCGGCGAGGCGGAGCGGCGGCGACTGCTGCTGGCGGCCTCGCGGCACAGGCTCTTGGCCGCCGGTAAATAAGCGGGTCACCGGCGAACCCGATGCGGACATAGGAAGCGGACGTTCCGGAGGGCTGAGAAGGGTGGGGAAGCGACCATGCTCCCTCTCCCAAAGGGAGAGGGTTAGGGAGAGGGGTTATGGCGTCCGACGGAGCGCCGGCACGCCGTCAAACCTCGTAACCCCTCTCCCTCCCACCGCTACGCGGCGGGCCCCTCCCTCTCCCTTTGGAAGAGGGATTTCCCGGCCGCCAAGGATCGCGAACCGCCTCTCGCCTACCTCCCCAAACCCGACCTTCCCGGCGAACGCCGGGATCCAGATCGAGCCCGCCAGTCGCTATCCAACAAGCGCCGCATGACGTCGCATCACCCCCAGCCGCTCCGGATGAATCTAGGCCCCGGCGTTCGCCGGGGAGGTCGGTCTATTTGAGCTGGCCAACAGTTTGAAAGCGGAGCGGAAGACAGCGCCCAGCCAAAATGGCCCCGCCCCCTCACCCGCCCTTGCGCTTCACGAACCGCAGCGCCGTGTGCGTGCTCGAAAACCCGCAGACCTTGGTGTCCGAGAACCCCAGGCCGCGAGCGGCGCCCAGGATGTCGGTGTCCTTCAGCGGCGCCCCCTTGCCCTTCTTCGAGACAACCCAGATCGCGCCCTTGTCGGCCAGGGCGCCCTTCCAGTCGTCCATGCGGTCAAGATCGGCCAGGTCCTCGGCGGCCAGGAACAGGATGTCGATATCCTCGTCGGCCTCGACCGGCTCCACGCGGGTCGAAAGCTCCTCAAGGAAGGCCTCGTCGTCCACGCCGTCGATCACCACCGTCATGCCGGGCTTCACGCCCAGCTTGTCCAGGCGCGAGGGCGGGTTGAGGATGGCGTGGACCCACTTGGCGGCCTGACCGGGCTCCAGGGTGAAGCGCGTGCCGTCGCTCAAGACAAGGTCGTCGCCGTCGGCGCGGACGTTCTTCAGGGCGTGGCCCTGATAGATGCCGCGCACGGCGCCCCGGAAGATCAGCTTGGGCGGCTCCCACAGGAGCTTGCCCTCGCTCTCGCCGTCGCTGAGCTGACCCCAGGCCCGCGCCTCCTTGCCCATGACCTCAAGCGCCCTTGAACACAGGGCTGCGCTTTTCGAGGATCGCGTCGACGCCTTCCATGTGGTCCTCGGTGAGGTGGGCGATGGCCTGGGCGGCCGCGCTCATCTCCATCAGGGTGTCGTAGCTGGCGGTCTGGCCGTGCTTGAGCAGGCTCTTGGCCATGCGCAGGGCGTGTGGCGGCTGTTGGGCGATCCGCTCGGCCAGGGCCAGGGCCTCACCCATCAGGTCGCCAGCGGGGACGGCCTTGCTGATCAAGCCCCACTCGGCGGCCTTAGTCGCGTCGATGACGTCGCCGGTGAACAAGAGCTCGGCCGCGCGGCTCATGCCGATGGTGCGCGGCATCAACCAGGCGCCGCCGTCGCCAGGGATCAGGCCCAGCTTCAGGAAGGTGACGCCGAACCGGGCGGTGTCGGCGGCGATGCGGATGTCGGTCATGCAGGCCACGTCGCAGCCCAGGCCGATGGCCGCGCCGTTCACCGCCGCGATCGAGGGAACCTCCAGGCCATAGATGGCGCGGACGATGCGGTGGATGTTCTTGCGATAGCCGTCGCGGACCTTGACGCCGTTACCGCCGAACGCGCCTTCGCGGGCCTTCATCGCCTTGACGTCGCCGCCGGCCGAGAAGGCCTTGCCTGCGCCAGTCAGGATCACGCAGCGGATGTCCTGATCGTCGTTGATCGCCTCGCAGGCCGCCGCCACCTGGTCGCCGTCGCCTGGGGCGCCCAGCGCGTTCATCGCGTCCGGGCGATTCAAGGTCAGGATGGCGATGTGACCGCGCTTCTCGGTGAGGATCAAAGACAAGGGGCGCTCCTGCTAAGGCTTGTTTTTCTCTTCCATAGCCTGCTTTACGCCCCGACACATCCAGAGCGACGCGGAAGACGTAAGCTTTTCATCAGATCACGAAAAAGCGACTAGCGTACGGCCTCAAGACCACATTGAAATGGGAATCGGGACGACGGAGAAGGCTGCGGCGATGACCGAGCACGAGAAGGCCCGACACGTGTTGATCATCGAGGACGAAATCCTCGTCGCGTTCGAGGTCGAGGCTCTCCTGGCGGAGCAGGGCTTCACCAGTTTCGACATCGCCGACAGCCCGGGTGATGCTCTGGCGCTGGCGCTGGCCAATCCTCCCGATTTGATCACTGCGGACTATCGGATCGTCGGCGGCACCGGCGTCGAGGCGGTCGAGGCCATTCAGCGACAACTGGGACATATTCCGGTGGTCTATGTGACGGGCAACGCCGATCAGGTGCGAGACCACCTCAAGCCGGTCGTCGACAAGCCGATCTCGCCGCGCCATCTGGCCGAGGCTTGCGCTCGGGCCTTCGACGCCTAGGATTGGGCCGCCCGCTCCGAACGCCTCGAGCCGGTGTAGGGGAGGACGCGATTGCACGAGATCACCACCCTGGAGGCGCTTGAAGCGCTCTACCAACCCGCGCCCACGCCGGCCTCGACGGTCAAAGTCACCCCCTATATCACGCCGCAGTATGCGACCCTGATCGAGGCCTCGCCGTTTGTCGCCCTGGCCACTTGCGGCCCGGAAGGTCTCGACTGCAGTCCGCGTGGCGATCGGCCGGGCTTCGTGCGGATCGCCGACCGCAAGACCCTGATGCTGCCGGACCGTCGTGGGAACAATCGCATCGACTCCCTGCGCAATATCGTGCGTGACCCGCGCGTAGCGCTGCTGTTCCTGATCCCCGGGTCGGGCACGACCTTCCGGGTCAATGGTCGCGCGGTTCTGAGCGCTGCTCCGGACTTGCTTGAGAGCTTCGCGGTCGACGGCAAGCCGCCGCGCACGGTCATCGTCGTCACCGTCGAGGAAGCCTACTTCCAATGCGCCCGCGCGATCGTGCGTTCAGGCCTGTGGAAGGCGGAGAGCCAGGTGGACCCGATGTCCCTGCCCTCGCCTGGAGCCATGCTGGCGGCGGTCACGGACGGCGAAGTGGGCGGCGAATCCTATGACCGTGCCTGGCCCGAGCGCGCGGCCAAATCACTCTGGTAGGCGAGCGGCCTTAGAGCGTGGCTATGGGCGCTTGCCAGCCGGACCGAACGCAACCTACGGTGCCCGCGCTCATCGGGGAGCGTACTCCTAGCTGGAATGACCATGAAGAAGCTGTTCGCGTCCGCCGCCATCGCGGCCCTCGTCGCCGCCTCGCCGGCGCTGGCCGCCACGCCCGCCAAAGCCGCCCCGCCCAAGGCTGCGGCGAAGGTCACCGGTGCGATGGCCACGGCCTTGCCGACCATCGACATCCCGCACACCACCTTCAAGCTGTCGAACGGCCTCACCGTCATCGTCCACGAGGACCACAAGGCGCCGATCGTCGCGGTGAACATCTGGTACCACGTCGGCTCCAAGAACGAGCCGGTCGGCAAGACCGGCTTCGCCCACCTGTTCGAACACCTGATGTTCAACGGCTCGGAGCACTTCAACGACGACTGGTTCAAGGCGCTGGAGAAGCTGGGCGCCACCGACATGAACGGGACCACCAACGAGGACCGCACCAACTACTTCCAGAACGTACCGACAGCGGCGCTGGACCAGGTGCTGTGGCTGGAAAGCGACCGCATGGGCTGGTTGGTCAACGCCATCGACAAGGCCAAGCTGGATGAGCAGCGCGGCGTCGTCCAGAACGAGAAGCGCCAGGGCGAGAACCAGCCCTACGGCCAGGTCTGGGACATCATCACCGAGAGCACCTATCCCAAGGATCACCCGTACGGCCACTCGGTCATCGGCTCGATGGCCGATCTCGACGCCGCCTCGCTGGACGACGTGAAGACCTGGTTCAAGAACTACTACGGACCGGCCAACGCGACGCTGGTGCTGGCCGGCGACATCACCGTCGCCGAGGCCAAGGCCAAGGCCGAGAAGTACTTCGGCGACATCCCGTCGGGCCCGCCCGTGACGCGCCAAAAGGAATGGATCGCCAAGCGGACCGGCTCACAGCGCGCCGAGATGCAGGATCGCGTGCCGCAGACGCGCATCTACAAGGTGTGGAACACGCCGGGCTTCGGCGCGGCCGACACCGACTATCTGGATTTGCTGGGCGAAGTCCTGGTCTCGGACAAGACCTCGCGGCTCTACAAGCGCCTGGTGTTCACCGACCAGACCGCGACCGCCGTCAGCGCCGGTGTCAGCCCCAGCGAGATCGGCGGCCAGTTCCTGGTCACCCTGACCGTCAAGCCGGGCGGTGATCCGGCGGCGGTCGAAAAGGCCTTTGACGAGGAATTCCAGCGCCTGCTGCGCGATGGCCCGACGCCCGAGGAGGTCGCCAAGGTCCGCACCAACAACCTGGCCAACGTGGTGCGCGGCGCCGAGCGGATCGGCGGTTTCGGCGGCAAGTCCGACATCCTGGCGCAGAACCAGGTCTATCTTGGCGACGCCGGCGCCTATAAGCGCAGCCTCGACCGGGTGCGGGCGGCCAAGGCTTCGGATTTGGTCGCGGCCGGCCGTAAGTGGCTGAGCGACGGTGACTTCACCCTCACCGTCAGCCCCTTCCCCAACTACAAGGCCACGACCGTCGGCGCCGACCGCAAGGCGATGCCCGAGGTCGGGGCCCAGAAGCCGCCGAGCTTCGTGAAGCTGCACCGGGGCGTGCTCTCGAACGGTCTGAAGGTCGTGCTGGCCGAGCGGCATGAGACGCCGCAGGTCCAGTTGAGCCTGCTGTTCGACGCCGGCCAGGCGGCCGAGACGAGCGGCAAGGCCGGCGTCTCGTCCCTGGCGGTCGGCATGATGACCGAGGGCACCACCAATCGCGACAACCTGACCCTGAGCCGCGAGCTGGCGCAGCTGGGCGCGTCCGTGCGCACCAGCAACGGCCTCGACACCTCGACGGTCTCGCTGAACACCCTGACCACCACGCTTGATCCGGCCCTTGCGCTCTATGCCGACATCCTGCGCAATCCGGCCTACACGCCCGACGACCTGACCCGCCGCAAGCGCCTGTCGATCGCCGGCATCCAGCAGGCCAAGCAGAACCCGAACGCCATGGCCTCGCGGATCCTGCCGGTGCTCGCCTATGGCCCGTCCAGCCCCTATGGCGTGCTGTCGACCGAGGCCAGCGTCGGCTCGATCACGCGAGACGACCTGATCGCCTACCAGAAGGCGTGGCTGCAGCCCAAGGACGCCACCCTGATCATCGTCGGTGACACCACGCTGGAACAGATCATGCCGAAGCTGGAAGCGCAGCTGGGCGGCTGGACCGGCGCTCAGGCCAGGGCCAAGCCCTCGGTCACGGCCGCTCCCAGCAAGGCGGCGGTCTATCTGATCGACAAGCCCGGCGCCCAGCAGTCGATGCTGATGGTCGGCAACCTGGTCGCGCCGCGCGATCCGAGCGATGAAGCCGCGATCGACGTGATGAACACCCTGTTCGGCGGCGACTTTGTCTCGCGCCTCAACATGAACCTGCGCGAGGACAAGCACTGGTCGTATGGCGCCCGCAGCCTGGTGACCGGCGCGCGCGGCACGCGTCTGTTCATGGCCTTGGCGCCGGTCCAGACCGACAAGACCGCCGAGTCGTTCGCCGAGGCGCGCAAGGAGCTTCTGGGGATCATCGGCGACAAGCCGATCACCGCCGCCGAACTGGCCAAGGCCCAGAACAGCCTGACCCTGTCGCTGCCCGGCTCGTGGGAAACCGCCGCCGGCGTCGGCGGGTCGATCTCAGAGCTGGTCAACTTCAACCTGCCCGACAGCTATCCCGAGAACTATTCGAACTATGTCCGCTCGGTCACGCTCGACGCGGCGACCGCGGCGGCCAAGAAGGTGATCAAGCCCGAAGAACTGATCTGGGTCGTGGTCGGCGACCGCGCTGCGGTCGAGCCCAAGCTGAAGGCGATGGGTGTCGAGCCGCGTATCATCGACGCCGACGGCAATCCGGCGAAGTAGCCTGGAGGCGCGGGCCCGCACCTGCGGGCCCGGCGCTTCTGGGATGGGTGAGACGAAAAAACGGCCCGGGGTTGCGCCCCGGGCCGTTAGCATTTGATCACCCCGCGCCTGGCTGGCGCCAACGACGAGGACCTAGTCGTCGCGGTGGACGCGTTCCCGGCGCTCGTGGCGTTCCTGGGCTTCGACACTCATGGTCGCCGTCGGGCGAGCTTCCAGTCGGGCCAGGCCGATCGGCTCGCCCGTCTCCTCGCAATAGCCGTACGAGCCGTCCTCGACGCGGCGCAGGGCCTGGTCGATCTTGGAGATCAGCTTGCGTTGGCGATCACGAGTGCGGAGCTCAAGAGCCCGGTCGGTTTCCGAGGACGCGCGATCGGCCAGATCGGCGTGATTCTCGGTTTCTTTCTGGAGATGGGAAACCGTCTCGCGAGATTCGCGGAGGATCTCTTCTTTCCATGCCAGCAGCTTTTGCTTGAAATACTCAAGCTGCCGCTCGTTCATAAAAGGCTCGTCCTCGGAAGGACGGTAGTCGGATTTCTCTAGCAGACTTGCGGCCGTTTGCATTAACGCCTCACGCCCCAATGAACTCAGCCCTCGAAGGCCGGGTGCTTATACCAAAAGGTGAGCCGCGTTCAATGAACCTCGCGTGAGCGGCGCGTTCAGCCGCGCGCTTTCTTCCTTGGGGTTCAAAATCGCGACGGCGACGGGTGTGAAACGCGCGAGCGATCAGAGCGTGGCGAGACGACATCCGGTTTTGACGCCTCGCCCCGCGCATGTCAGCGCCCGCGGGCTTCGAGCTTGGCCAGCTCGACGGCGGCCCGGGTCTCGATCTCGTTCAAGACGCCCTCCAGACGGGGGTCGTCGGTGGCGTCGCGCTGCTCGCGGAGGGCGCGCGACAAGCGGTCCAGCGTCGCGTGCGAGATGTCGCCGTCGATCAGGGCGATCCGCACCTCGCCCAGGATGTCGAGGATATCGTCGGCGCGGCGCACCGCACGCTTGCGGCGCTCCAGGGGGCCTCCGACGGGACCGGCCGCCTGGAGCGCCAACAGGGCGTCGACCGAACCCACGCCGGTCAGGCCACCAACCGAAGCGGTGCTGGCCGCGCCGCTGGCGGCGTTGACGGAGGGCAACGAAAAGCTCGACGAACCACCGGCAGGCTTGGCTCGCGACGCGCCGGTCGCCGAGACGCCCCCCGTGCTGGAAACCTTCATCCGACAGCTCCAAAAGCCACGCGCGCGAGTCACTGACCTCGCCACAGCAACCACTATCAGCCCCGGCGCTTGAAGTATGGTTAATGCCGGGCAGAATCTGCCGCGAGGCGCCGACGGAACCGACGCCCATCCCGAAATCCCTTGAGTCACAAGGGATTGGACACGCTCATGAAACTGGCCCGCTTCTGGCATGGAGCGGCGTGGGGACGTCTCCCCGCCACGGGACAGCCATGCCGCGTTCATTCTTTCGCACCGTTCTGACCGCCCTGGTCGCCGCCTCTTGCCTGGTCGCCGCGCCGGCGTTCGCCAAGTCGCGGATCAAGGACATCGTCGCCTTCGAGGGCGTTCGCGAGAACCAGCTGATCGGCTACGGCATCGTCGTCGGCCTCAACGGCACGGGCGACAGCCTGCGCAATGCGCCGATGACCAAGCAGAGCCTGGAGGCGATGCTGGAGCGTCAGGGGGTCAACGTCCGCGACGCCAACCTCAACACCAAGAACACCGCCGCCGTCATGGTGACAGCCAATCTGCCGCCGTTCTCGGCCGCTGGGTCGAAGGTGGACGTCACCGTCTCGACCCTGGGCGACGCCAAGAGCCTGCTGGGCGGCACCCTGATCGTCACCAGCCTGCAAGGCGCCGACGGCCAGACCTATGCGGTGGCCCAGGGCACGGTGCAGACCGGCTCGGTCTCGGCGGGCGGCGCCTCGGGCAGCTCGGTCACCAAGGGCGTACCGACGGCCGGCCGTATCGCCGGCGGCGGCGTCATCGAACGCGAAACCGGGTTCCAGATGGTCAACATGGACATCATGCGCCTGACCCTGCGCAATCCCGACTTCACCACCGCCCGCCGCGTCGCCGACGCCATCAACGCCAAGTTCCCCGGCTGCGCTCAGGCCCAGAACCCCACGATCATCGCCACCCGCGCCCCGCCCGGCATGGACATGATCACCTTCATGACCAACATCGAGAACCTGACCGTCGAGCCCGATGGCCCGGCCAAGGTGGTGATCGACGAAGTGGCCGGCGTCATCGTCATGGGCGACGACGTGCGGATCAGCAAGGTGGCCATCGCCCAAGGCAACCTGACCATCTCGGTGCAGGAAAACCCCGCCGTCAGCCAGCCGGCGCCGTTCAGCCAGGGCCAGACCGCGGTCGTCCCGCAGTCGACGGTCAATGTCGAGGAAGAGAAGGGTAAGCAGTTCCTGACCCTGGGCGGCGCGCCGTCGTTGAAGGGTCTGATTGGGGGCCTCAACGCGCTCGGCGTCACCCCGCGCGACATGATCTCGATCCTGCAGGCGGTGAAAGCCGCCGGCGCGCTGCAAGCCGATATCGAGGTGATGTGATGAGCTTGCTTTCCGCTCTGACCAGCCTGCCCCCTCGCATCGACGCCGCCGCAGCGACCGCCAAGCAGCTCGTCGTGTCGGCCGAGGAAAAGGTCAAGCGCGCCCGCATCGCCGAGACCGCCAAGACCTTCGAGGCCTCGTTCCTGTCAGTGATGACGCAGCAGATGTTCGAGGGGGTGAAGACCTCCGCGCCCTTCGGCGGCGGCAACGGCGAGGAGATGTTCAAGTCGGTCCTGACCGACGCGATCTCCAAGGAAATCACCAAGGCCGGCGGTGTGGGCCTGGCCTCCACCATCCAGCGCGAAATGCTGAAGCTTCAGGGTCTGAAGGAGTAGAGTCATGGCCATCGCCGCCGTCGACGCCGATGATCGCGTCCACCAACTGATCCTGCTGACCGAGCGCCTGACCGATCTGATCGCCAGGGAAGCCGTCGCCTTCGAGACGCATCGCCCCCACGAGGCCGTCCAATACGTCGAGGAGACCGCCAAGCTCGCCAATGTCTATCGCCACGAGTCGATGCGGGTCCGGGCCAATGTCGGGCTGGTGGAAAGCGCGCGCCTTGAGCTTCGCCAGCGTCTGATGCGGGCCACCGAAGCGTTCGACGCCGTTCTGGCGCGTCAGGCGCGGGCGGTGAACGCCGCCAAGACCGTCACCGAGGGCCTGGTCCATGCCGTGGCCCAGGAGATCGCCAGCCAGCGCGCCGCGCCGGCCGCCACCTATGGCGCCGGCGGCGTGGTCGCCGACCGTCCGCAGCACGGCGCGGCGATCACGCTGAATCGCAAGGCCTAGCTAGATCAGCGCGTATACGGCGGCGTTCCTGACCGCCCCGCCCGGATCGCCATAGTCGACGACCGGGTGCTCGGCGACGACGTGCAGACGCGCCGCCGGCAGCGCTTCCCGCCCGGGGTCGCCGATCAGCACGGACACCCCGGCCGACTGGCAACGGCGAAGAAAGGCCTCCACCCGGCGGGCCAGACCTCGCGCGTAGAAGAGATCGCCCACCAGGATCAGGTCCGCGGCGGGCGGCGCCCCGCGCGTCAGATCAGCCCGCAGATACGACAGCGCTACGCCGTTGGCCGCCGCGTTCAGTCGCGCTGCGGTGATTGCGTAGGGATCCACGTCCACGGCGACGACCTCGGCCGCGCCCGCCAGCGCGGCGGCGATGGCCACCAGACCCGAGCCGGCGCCCAGGTCCATCACACGCCGGCCGGCCACGAGGTCGGGGTTATCCAGCACATGCCGGGCCAGGACCAGACCCCCGCCCCAGGGGCGCGACCAGTAGGGCGGCTCGAAGTCTGGATCCGCCTCGGCCAAGCGCATGAGGCCGCTGTGCGGCCCGGCGCGATGCAGGCGCACCTCCGGCGCGCCCAGGACGGACTCGAGCGGCAACCGCTCGCGAATGAAGGCCTCGACGTCCAGGCTCAATGGCGGCGGTCTCCCAAGCGGATGTGTCGTGTCACGCCGATCGCCCTTAGGAAATCCTGGTCGTGGCTGACAACCAGCAGCGCGCCGTCATAGGCCGAAAGCGCGGTCTCGATCGCCGCGATGGAGGCCAGATCAAGGTGGTTGGTCGGCTCGTCCAGCACCAGCAGTTGCGGCGGGGTGGCGCCGCACAGTACGCAGGCCAGGGCCGCGCGCAAGCGCTCGCCGCCGCTCAAGGTTCCGCACATCTGGTGGGCCGCCGTGTTGCGGAACAGGAAGCGGGCCAGGGCCGCGTGAGCGTCGTTGAGGCTGGACGCCGGGTTCAGACGCCGGAAGTTCTCCAGGATCGTCTCCTGGTCCCGCAGCAGGGCGGCGCGCTGGTCGAGAAAGGCCATCGGCACGCCGAGACTCACCGAACCTTGCGTCGGCGCAAGATCGCCGGTGACGAGGCCGATCAGCGTGGTCTTTCCCGCGCCGTTGGGCCCACTGACCGCCAGGCGTTCGGGTCCACAAACCCCGAATGACAGGCCGTCGATCACGGGTTCGCGGCCGGGCCAGGCGAAGCCGAGATCGTCGAGGGTCAGCACCGTGCGGCCCTCGGGCAGGCCGCTCGACGGGAGTTCGAAGCCCAGCGCCCGCGCGCGTTCCACCCGCGCCTCGGCCGAGGCCCTGGCGGTCTCCGCCTGGGCCGCCAGCTTGTCGGCGAGCTTGCCCGCCCTTGCCCCGCTGTTCTCCGCCCGCTCGGCCATAGCCCCCAAAAGGACCTTCGGAGTCCCGCCACGATCGGCGAAACGACGACCGGCTGCGTCGCGGCGGTCCTTGCGCTCGCGCGCGACCTGAGCCTCGCGGGCCACACGCCGGACCTCCTTCTCGGCGTGGTCAAGTTCACGCTGGGCGGCCTCGGCCTCCAGCGCCTTGCGCTCGGCATAGAGATCATAGCCGCCGCCGTAGGACCGCGCGCCGAGCGACGACAGCTCCACGATCCGGTCCATGCCGCGCAGCAGCGCGCGGTCATGACTGACCACCACCGCGCCACCCCGCCAGCGCGACAGCAGCCGCCCGACCGCATCGCGGGCCTCGGCGTCGAGATTGTTGGTGGGCTCGTCCAGCAGCAGCACGTCGGGCGCAGCGATCAGCAGCCGGGCCAGACCCGCGCGCGTCGCCTGGCCGCCCGACAGCGCCGCGACCGGCTGCTCGGGTACGACCTCGGTCAGGCCAACCTCGGCCAAGGCCTGCTCGAGCCGCGTCGGCAAGGTCCAGTCGGCCTCGTTCAAGTCGACCGCGTCGCCTTCGCCGCGTTCGATCCGTGACAGGCGATCCCAGGCCGCGCCGACGCCCAGAAGATCGACCAGCCGGGCCTGCTCGGAGAAGTCTGGAACCTGATTCAGCAGGCCGACCGAACCGGTCCGAGCGACGGTCCCGGCGGACGGCGTCCGCACGCCGACAATCAGCGCCAGCAAGGTGCTCTTGCCCGCGCCGTTGCGTCCGACGAGACCGATGCGCTCGGCCCCGATCGAGAGGTTCAGATTTTCGAAGAGAAGCCGGCCGTCAGGCGTGGCGGCGGCGACGGAATCCAGAGTGACGAAGGACATGCGAACCCACGGTCAGGGAAACGGAAAGGACGAAGCGGTCTTCCGTCTTGCTGATCATGGGAGCCTCCATCGGATACGTAGGACGTTCAGTACGCTCGCAAACAACCCGCCGCAAGCGTGGCCAGGGCCGACCTAGCTGGGCGCCATGGTGTGGAGGACGTAGAGCAGCGACCCGATCCCACCGATAAAGACCAGACCATCGATGACGATCGAGCGCGGCTTAGCCTCCACGCCCTTCAGGGCGTCGAAGGCGTCGTGCTTGGCTTCCTGCTTTCCGCTTGCGGCGGCCTTCTTGGCCATGACCGGACTCCCTTGGCGCGCGGGAACGTTGCGCGAGCTTGGCCTTTGAACCACGCCCAGCCTGAAGAACCCGCTTCCAAACAGGGTTTAGGGATTGCCAACGCCCGGGTCAGCCGCCCGCCCTGCTGACACGGGGTGTCAGCAGCCGCCTCGGCTCACGCGCGCGATATTTGTTCGCATCTTGTTCTTGTGTTAATCCGCGCGATGAGCCCTACATATAGCCGCTGCGCCGCGACCCACCTCGCGGTCCAACGTTCCGGACATCATGGCTGAGCAACTGAACTTCATCCGCGTTCGCGGCGCCCGTGAGCACAATCTCAAGGACGTGAGCGTCGACATCCCGCGCGGCGAGCTGGTCGTGCTGACCGGCCTGTCGGGCTCGGGCAAGTCGTCTCTGGCTTTCGACACGATCTACGCCGAGGGCCAGCGCCGTTACGTGGAGAGCCTGTCGGCCTACGCGCGCCAGTTCCTGGAGCTGATGAGCAAGCCGGACGTCGACCTGATCGAGGGCCTGTCGCCGGCCATCTCGATCGAGCAGAAGACCACCAGCCGCAACCCGCGCTCGACCGTCGGCACGGTGACCGAGATCCACGACTACATGCGCCTGCTCTGGGCGCGCGTCGGGGTCCCCTATTCGCCCGCCACCGGCCTGCCGATCGAGAGCCAGACCATCAGCCAGATGGTCGACAAGATCACCGCCCTGCCCGAAGGCACGCGTCTCTACCTGCTCGCCCCCGTCGTCCGCGACCGCAAGGGCGAGTACAAGAAAGAGATCGCCGAGTGGCAGAAGGCCGGCTTCCAGCGGCTGAAGATCGACGGCGAGTTCTATCCGATCGAGGACGCCCCGGCCCTCGACAAGAAGTTCAAGCACGACATCGACGTGGTCGTGGACCGCGTGGTGACCAAGCCCGACATGGAGCAGCGCCTGGCCGACTCCATCGAGCAGGCTTTGCGCCTGGCCGATGGCCTGGCTGTCGCCGAGTTCGCCACCATCGAGGAGGGCGAGACCGAGCCCAAGCGCATCCTGTTCTCGGAACGCTTCGCCTGCCCGGTCAGCGGCTTCACGATCGCCGAGATCGAGCCGCGCCTGTTCTCGTTCAACAATCCGGCCGGCGCCTGCCCGGTCTGCGACGGCCTGGGCGCGAAGCTGGCCTTCGACGCCGATCTGGTCATCCCCGACAAGGACAAGAGCCTGCACAAGGGCGCGGTGGCCCCGTGGGCCAAGGGTCCCTCGCCGCTCTACACCCAGACCCTGCAGGCCCTGGCGCGGCACTACGGCTTCTCGATGGACGAGCCGTGGCACAAGCTGTCGGCCGACGCCCGCGACGTGGTGCTGAACGGCTCCAAGGGGACGAAGATCAAGTTCGTCTATGACGACAACGCCCGCAAATACGAGGTCGAGAAGCCCTTTGAAGGCGTGCTGCCGAACCTGGAGCGCCGCTGGCGCGAGACCGACTCCAGCTGGGTGCGTGAGGAGCTGGGGCGCTTCCAGTCCGACACGCCCTGCGAGACCTGCCACGGCAAACGCCTGAAGCCGGAAGCCCTGGCAGTGAAGGTGTCCGGCAAGGACATCGCCGAGGTCTCGATGATGGCGATCCGCCCCGCGCGGGACTGGTTCAGCGGCCTGGAAGACCAGCTGACCGCCAAGCAGATGGAGATCGCCCGGCGGATCCTGAAGGAAATCAACGACCGCCTGCGGTTCCTGGTCGACGTGGGTCTGGACTATCTGAACATGTCGCGCGGCTCGGGCACGCTGTCGGGCGGGGAAAGCCAGCGCATCCGCCTGGCCAGCCAGATCGGATCGGGCCTGACCGGGGTTCTCTACGTGCTGGATGAGCCGTCGATCGGCCTGCACCAGCGCGACAACACCCGCCTGCTGACCTCGCTGCAGGGCCTGCGGGACCTCGGCAACTCGGTGCTGGTCGTCGAGCACGACGAAGAAGCCATCCTGACCGCCGACTACGTGATCGACATGGGCCCGGCCGCCGGCGTCCATGGCGGCGAGATCGTCGCCCAGGGCAAGCCGGCCGAAATCATGGCCAATCCCAAGAGCCTGACCGGCCAGTACCTGACCGGCGCCCGCGAGATCGAGGTGCCCGAGCAGCGCCGGCCGTTTAGCAAGAAGAAGATGCTGCGCGTCGTCGGCGCCACCGGCAACAACCTGAAAGGCGTCACGGCCGAGATCCCGGTCGGGACCTTCACCTGCATCACCGGCGTGTCGGGCGGCGGCAAGTCGACCTTCACGATCGAGACCCTGTACAAGGCCGCCGCGCGCCGTCTGAACAACGCCAGCGACGCCCCCGCCCCGCACGAGCGGATCGAGGGCCTTGAGCACTTCGACAAGGTCATCGACATCGACCAGTCGCCGATCGGCCGCACCCCGCGCTCGAACCCGGCGACCTATACCGGCGCCTTCGGCCCGATCCGCGACTGGTTCGCCGGCCTGCCGGAAAGCAAGGCGCGCGGCTATGGCCCGGGCCGGTTCAGCTTCAACGTCAAGGGCGGCCGCTGCGAGGCCTGTCAGGGCGACGGCGTCATCAAGATCGAGATGCACTTCCTGCCCGACGTCTACGTCACCTGCGATATCTGCAAGGGCAAGCGCTACAACCGCGAGACCCTGGATGTCGTGTTCAAGGGCAAGACGATCGCCGACGTGCTGGACATGACGGTCGAGGAGGCCGCCGACTTCTTCAAGGCCGTGCCGCCGATCCGCGACAAGATGGAAACGCTCAAGCGCGTCGGCCTCAGCTACATCAAGGTCGGCCAGCAGGCCACGACCCTGTCGGGCGGCGAGGCCCAGCGCGTGAAGCTGTCCAAGGAGCTCAGCAAGCGCGCCACCGGCCGCACGCTGTACATCCTCGACGAGCCGACCACCGGCCTGCACTTCGAGGACACCAAGAAGCTGCTCGAGGTGCTGCATGAGCTGGCCGACCAGGGCAACACGGTGGTGGTCATCGAGCACAATCTCGACGTCGTGAAGACCGCCGACTGGCTACTGGACTTTGGCCCCGAGGGCGGCGACGGCGGCGGCGAGATCGTCGCGGTGGGCTCGCCTCAGGACGTGGCCAAGGTCGAGGCCAGCTGGACCGGCCGCTATCTGAAGGAGCTGCTGGACCGCCACGAGGAGCGCCGCAAGGCGCGCGTGGCGCAGCTGAAAGCCGCCAAGCGCGCCTAGAAGCCTGTAAGGTCTGGGACGGCTTAGCCGCCCCAGCCTTCCGGGGTGGTCTGGCCGGCGGTCAGTTCACGATAGATGGTGGGCGCGGGCGACAGAACGATCAGGGCGCTCAGCACCGCCATGAAGCCCGAGAACAGCTGTTGGACGATGCCCGATGGCGTGAAATAGGCGCTGAGCGAGCTGGTGTCGGCGCGCAGCGCATTGCCTGCCGTCGAGAAGTCCCCGGTCACGATGGCCACCGCCGCATAAACGATGATGAAGATCAGCAGCCAGACAATCACGCTCATCACGGCCGCGACCAGGTAGGCCCCGAGCAGCGACCAGAACGCGCCCTTGGTGACCTGCATGGATCGGAAAAAGATGATCTGTCCCTTGTCGAAGGTCATGGCGCTGGCCAGGGACAGGCGGACCATCAGAAAGATCGCGCCGCAGATGGCGACGAGAGACACCAGGACGCCCACCGCCCCGCCGCCGACCGCCGCCAGAACGCCCGTCAGCAGAGCCGCGCCAAACACCACCGCCATCAACAAAAGACCAGTCAGGATCGACACGACGATCTGGCGAACCTCGTCCATGCCAAGACGCAGATGGGCGAAGCGGCTGTCGCTGCGGCGCTGGATCACGCGGTTCAGCGCCGCCAGGGTGACGCCTTGGACAAACAGGTTGTAGGGCAGAGTCCACAGCAGAGTCGGCGTCATCTGGTCGGCGATCTTTGCCATCTCCTCGGGCTGCGCGCCGTTTGGATCGGTCATCAGCGCCGTAGCCGCCTCGATCTGCGCCCCGAAAAACTTGATGGTCAGGGCGTTGGCGATGATCGACACCACGGTCATCACCACGATCCAGATTCCGACCGTCTTCAGATTTTCCCGCACCAGGCGGAAACCGGAAAAGGCCGCGTCGGAGGCCGAGAACTTCGCCATGACTTGCTCTTGAGTGGTGGGACCGGGAGTCGTCCTACGCCTAACAAGGTTCGCGACGCTTCAACAGGGCGCGGCGTGTGAAATCGTCGCCGGAGCGCTTGCTTCCGCCGCGCTCACCTCTAACGTTCGTTTGAACGGCCCGTTGAAGCGGCCGAGGGAGGTTTGATGAAGCTCTACGGCGAAGCCATGCCCGCGCCAAACCCGCGCCGGGTGCGTATCTTCCTGGCCGAAAAGGGCGTGGAGGTTCCGGAAATCCGCATCGGCATGCGCGAGGGCGGGCATCGCAGTCCCGAACACCTGGCGCGCAACAGTCTGGGGCAGGTGCCGGTGCTGGAACTGGATGACGGAACCACGATCAGCGAGACCATCGCCATCTGCCGCTACTTCGAGGTGCTGCACCCTGACCCGCCCCTGTTCGGTGTCAGCGCGCTGGAGCAGGCGCATATTGAGATGTGGACCCGTCGCATGGAGTTTCGCCTGATGGTCCCCGTCGGCATGTTCTGGCGCCACGCCCATCCGCTGACCGCGCGCTTGTTGAAGCAGAACGTCGAGTTCGGGGAATCCAATCGTGAGGTGGTCGAGAAGGCGCAGCTCTGGCTGGATCGCGAGTTGTCGGACGGCCGGCCCTACCTTACCGGCGATACCTATACGATCGCCGACATCACCGGGCAGACCACGCTGGACTTCGCCGACTTCACGGGTCTGTCGACACCGGCCGAGGCCAAGCACGTCCTGGCCTGGCGTGAACGGATGGCGGCGCGGCCGAGCGCGGGCGCCTGAGACCGGGAAACTAGGCGTGAAGGCCCGCGTCGATCTCCTCCTGGTTCAACTGGGCGAAGGCGCGGGCCGGCGCGGCCACCAGGATCACGGTCTGCAGCGTCAGGAAGATCGGGGCCAGCAGCAGATTGGCCAGAAGGCTGAGGATCAGCCACGAGTTGCTGCCCGCCACCCCGCTGGCGCCGAGATTGACCGCCGCCGTCAGTGACTTGCCGATTACGCTCGCCACAGCCGCGCCCAGCAGGGAGATAAGGAGCCAGATCACGATCGTCAGCACGAACATGCCCAGCAGACGCAGGAACTGTCCGTGCGTCTGGATCCAGGCCGCCCGGATGTCGATGTGGTGGTGCGAGAAGGCGTGCGGCCCCAGCAGCGAAAGGCGCACCGCCACCCAAAGCGAGAAGCCGATCACCGCCAGGGCGCCGAGGAACGCGAACCAGGCGGCCGCCGCACCCGACAGGAGCGAGGAGCCCAAGACCACCACGCCCGACGGAATAACCGTGCAAAGCAGCGCCGTGGCCCAGGTGATCAGCGACACGATCAAAAGCTGGATCTCTTCCTTGCCCAGCCGCAGGTAGGCGAAGCGATCGTTCCGCGGCTCGATGACCGAACGAATAATCGCGGCTTGCAGGACCGCGCCCAGCAACAGGGCCAGGGCGATCAGCAGCACCATGACCCCGCCCAGGTGCATGACGAGGTCCAGCATCTCCCGAGGGTCGGCCGACGAGCCACGACCGGCCAGAACCTGACGGCCCTCATCGCCCAGGCCGATCTTCACCAGCAGCCCCAGGATGGGCAGCATGACGAGGGAGAATCCCGCCCAGGCCAGCACGATCAGCGGCCGGCGGCGCATGGTCTGAAGGCCCTCGAGGGCCGCATCGACGGGACGAACAGACATTCAGGCGTCCTGCTGAGCCGCGCCGTGGCGGTAGAAGTGGGCGAGCGCGCCGGTCCAGGCCGGCATGGCGTAGAAATAGGTGCAGACGGCCATCAACCCGGTCACCACCGCGCCCTGTCCGCGCGCCAAGCCCAGCAGGGCGCTCAGCACGATGACGGGAACCGAGATGGCGAGACCGACGACCAGCAGAATATGCGTCCGGCCTCGGGTCAGCGGAAAGGCGCTGAGCACGCGCACACCGGCCTGGTCGACCGTGGCCGGAGCCGACAGCGACAGGCGCAGCCCCAGCCAGATCAGAATGAACAGGCTGGCCAGGGGCACGATGGCGACGATCAGTCCGGCCGGTCCGGCCTGGGCGAACGCCGCCCGCCAGGCCTCGGACGTCGAAGGGTCGAAGTTCGGAGCGGCCGTCCGCGCCACGCCGAGCGCCACGCCGCCGACGATGATCAAGAGGATCGAGCCGATCAGGACGAAGAGGCCAAGGATCATCAACTGAGCGGCCAGCAGGCGCCACTCGTCGGCGCCCCAGCGCAGCCCCTTGACGCCGCCGGCGCGCGCGAAGGCCCGGCGAAACAGCGCGCCCTGGGCGATGACGCCGGCCACGAGCGCGACCACGAAGCGCGCGCCGGACGGCAGCGCGCTGGCGGTCATGCTCAACATCGCCGCCAGGGCGAGCGCGCCCCAGCAGTCGCGAACGGCCCCGCCCACATCGGAAAGGCCCGCGCGCAAGGTCGCGCCAACGCCCGCCGATCCTTCCGTCATTCGATCACGTCCTCAGGTGCGGGGCCCACTCCGAGAAACCGGATGAGTCGCCGCTATCCCCGATAATCTAAGGGCTCCCCGCGCGTCTGGCGATGGTGGTGCGCATCGAACTCAGGATTTCGACGCACCGTCACGCAGAGGCCACGGCCGATCAGGCCTCCGAAGTGAGCGCCCGATGCACCGCCGCCCACGGCGCGTAGAAGATGGCCTGCACCACCGCACTGAACAGCGCGCCGATCACGCCGATCACCGCGACCCAAGGCCACACATCCCGCAGGATCGTCAGGGGCGGCCGAGCCATGAACGCCTCGAAGCCGGCCTCGCCATGGAGCGCCGCCAGCGAGCCGCCGGCGGCGAAGACCGTGCCCAGCAGCACCGCGCCGATCAGGATCTCGACCCCGATCACGAACACCACGACCAGCAACGCCACGCCCAACAGGCGCCAGCCTTGGCCCTTCGTCAGCGCCCAGGACTCAAAGAGCCGGAACTGATTGTCGGCGAAGGTCATCGGCGCGGCCATCGACAGGCGGAGAGCCAACCAGACCAGAACCGCGATGGCGACCGCCGCGCCCGCGAAGGCGGTGGTGACCGCCGCCATCGCGCCGTTCTCGCCGCCGCTGACGCCCGCAACGGCCGCCAGGACGGCGATCACCAGGGCCACCACGAAGGCGACGATCATGATCAGCACTTGCTCCACCAGCAGGAGCAGGGTGAGCCACATCTCGCGGGAACCGAGACGCAGATAGGCCCAGGAAGACGCCTTGGGGGTCAGGACCGCGCGGAAGACGGCGGCGCAGAACACCGCCTTGAGGAAGGTCGACCACAGCCAGAACAGCAGGTTCGCGGCCGTCATCCCCGACTGCGCCTGAAGCATCTGACGCATGAACTCCGGATCGGGCGCGCCCTCCTTCTGCGTCATGGCCATCTGCATCATCTGCTGCACCTGCGGCCCTAGCGCCAGGAAGCCCAGGATCGCGGGAATGATCATCCCGATCGCGAGCGCCAGCGCCCAGCCGACCACCGCCAAAGGCTTGCGGCCTATGACACCGAAGCCGGCCGTCGCCGCCTCGGTTACGGAAAACGTCGCCATGTCCCCTCCCCATGCTCGCCCGGCGCGCAGGGCCCGGCCCAGGATCATGAGCCTACACGAGGTTTCGCCAAACGACAGCCGGGGGTATAGGGCGCGCCATGACCACGAACTCGACCTATCAGCCTGTGCACATCATCGGCGGCGGCCTCGCCGGTTCCGAAGCCGCCTGGCAGATCGCCCAGAGCGGCGTTCCGGTGATCCTGCACGAGATGCGCAAGGACGACGCCAGCGGCAAAGTCATCACCGACGCCCACCAGACCGACGGCCTGGCCGAGATGGTCTGCTCCAACTCGTTCCGGTCCGACGACTGGCAGTTCAACGCCGTCGGCCTGCTGCACGCCGAGATGCGCAAGCTGGACAGCCTGATCATGGCCTGCGCCGACCAGCACCAGGTGCCGGCCGGCGGGGCTCTGGCCGTTGATCGCGACGGCTTCTCCGCAGAAGTCACCAAGCGCCTGTCGCAGCACCCGCTGGTCACGATCGTCCGCGAGGAGATCGCCGGCCTGCCCCCTGTCGACTGGGATAACGTCATCGTCGCGACCGGTCCCCTCACCTCGCCCGCCCTGGCCCAGGCGATCCTGGACCTGACCGGCGAAGGGCAGCTGTCGTTCTTCGACGCCATCGCGCCGATCATCCATTTCGAGTCCATCAACATGGACGTCGCCTGGCGCCAGTCGCGCTACGACAAGGAAGGCCCGGGCGGCGACGCGGCCGCCTACATCAATTGCCCGATGAACAAGGACCAGTACGAGGCCTTCATCGACGCCCTGCTGGCCGGCCCCAAGTCCGAGTTCAAGGAATGGGAGAACGTCCCCTATTTCGACGGCTGCCTGCCGATCGAGGTGATGGCCGAACGCGGCCGCGAGACCCTGCGCCATGGTCCGATGAAGCCGGTCGGCCTGACCAATCCGCGCGACCCGACCGTGAAATCCTACGCCATCGTCCAACTGCGCCAGGACAACGCTTTGGGCACCCTGTGGAACATGGTCGGCTTCCAGACCAAGCTGAAGCACGGCGTCCAGGCCGAGACCTTCCGCATGATCCCGGGCCTGGAGAACGCCCAGTTCGCGCGCCTGGGCGGGCTGCACCGCAACACCTTCATCAACTCGCCCAAGCTGCTGGACAAATCGCTGCGGATGAAGGCTATGCCGCGCCTGCGCTTCGCGGGTCAGGTCACCGGCGTTGAGGGCTATGTCGAGAGCGCGGCGATGGGCTTGCTGACGGGTCGCTTCGCCGCCGCCGACCGCAAGGGCGCGCCCATCGACGCCCCGCCCCCGACCACCGCCCTGGGCGCCCTCGTCGAGCACATCACCGGCGGCCATCTGGACGCGGGCGTCGGCCCCGGCAGCTTCCAGCCGATGAACATCAACTACGGTCTGCTGCCGCCGCTTGAGGCGCCCAAGGTTGACGAAGAGGGCAAGAAGATCCCGCTGAAGGAGCGCGGCCGCGCCAAAAAGCGGCTGATGAGCCTGCGGGCGCTGAGGGACCTCGAAGCCTGGATGGCTTAGAGGCGCTCAGGTGGCCGCCGGGCGACGCAGCCCGCGCGTGGCCTTGTCCTGCGGATAGTAGCGGAAGCCCTTGAGGATGATCTTCAGGGCTTCCCAGTGGATCGCCACCAGCACCCCGGCGACCTGCCAGGGATGGCCGATCAGCGCCTTCAGGATCGCGCCATCGGTCAAGGCGCGGCGCTCGCCCTCAAACGTGGCGGAGAGCACGATGCCCGCCTCGTCCAGCACGTCGACGCCCACATGGACGTCCTCGCTCGGCGGGCGCGTTTCGAAGCCGTAGCGCAGGTCCATCGGCAGGAACGGCGAGACGTAAAAGGCCTTGTCTGCCGTCTGCTCCACCCAGCCGTCGCGACCGAGGCGGGCCGGCATCACGTAGTCGTGGCGCTGGCCGAACGTGTTGCGCACGGCGTGGACGGTGGCGACCAGGCCGTCCTGGGCGTTGTAGCAGAAGAATACCGTCAGCGGGTTGAAGCCCTTGCCCAGGATGCGGGGCATGGTCAGAACCCGGATGCTCGTCACCCCCTCGGCTAGGCCATGGACCGACAGCTTGGCCAGCACCTCGTCCCGCAGCGTCGCTCCGGGATCGTCGAGATGGTCGCGCGAATGGAACCCGATCAGGTTCCAGCCCCGCCGGGAGAACAGGCGAAGCCGCGCGCTGAGCGCTTCGACCTCGTCGAGGTCGAGCAGCAGCATGAAGACGCCGTAGCGCAGATGATGACGCTTAGGGCGGGTCCGATCATGGACGACATGGCCCGCATAGAGCGCCGAGCGGCTCATCACGCAACCAACTCACGATCAGTGGCGGGCTCGGCCACGTCCAGGACGATGCGGCCCGACGGGTTAGGCACGAGCCAGGGACGACGAACGCCGCCCAGCTGCTCGGCGACGGCCAACCCGGCCTGCAGGCCGTCTTCGTGGAAGCCCGATCCGAAATAGGCGCCGCAGAACCAGGTGCGCCGGCGCCCCTGAAGAGACCACAGGCGACGCTGGGCCATCATCGCCGGACCGTCGAACAGCGGGTGCTCGTAGACCTGATCGTGCATCAGGCCGGCGGGGTCCTGCATGGGGTTCAGCGACAGGAAGTAGGGGCGGTCCACGCCCAGCGGCTGAAGGATGTTCATCCAGTAGGTGACACCGCCCTCGCCGTCCTCGCCGCGACGGCCGACATGGTTCCAGCTGGCCCAAGCGCGTCGACGCTTGGGCATCAGGGCCGGATCGCTATGCAGCACGGCGCGGTTGCGGCTGTAACGGAAGACGCCCAGCAGGTCGCGTTCCTCGGCGGTCGGCGAGGCCAGCATCGATAGCGCCTGGTCGGCGTGCGCACCGATGACCACATGGTCAAACGCCCGGGTCTCGCCGGTCGCATCCTCGATCTTCACGCCATCCGGCCCGCGATGGATCGCCTTGACGGGACGGCCGGTCAGGATCGGGCCTGAAACGCCGGCCGCCAGCTTTTCGACATAGCGCGCCGAGCCGCCCACGACGGTGCGCCAGATGGGACGCTTGTCGATCGGGAGCATCAGGCCGTGATTGTCGAAGAAGCGCAGCAATGCGGCGGCGGGAAACTCTCGGATGTCACGCAGCGAGGCCGACCAGATGGCGGCGGCCTGGGGCAGCAGGTGGTCTTCCTGGAACGCCCGGCCAAAGCCCTGGCGGCGCAGATAGTCGTCCAGCCGGCAGAGGCCGCCCTGCTCCAGATCGGCAGGAATGTTGCGGCCCTCGCGATAGAACCGCACGACGTCCAGCAGCATCTTCAGGAAGCGCGGGTTCACGGCGTTGCGCTTCTGGGCCAGCAGCTTGGTGCTCGAATACTCCAGCGCGCCGCCGTCGAGCGAAACGCCGAAAGACATGTCGGTCTCGGTCGTCTCGACGCCGATATGGCGGAACAGCGCCGTCAAATTCGGATAGTTCGGCTCGTTGTAGACAATGAAGCCGGTGTCGACCGCCACGCCCTCGGCGATGATCGTGTTGGCGTGTCCGCCCAGGCGATTGTCGGCTTCGTACAGCGTCACATCGTGCCGGTGCGACAGCAGCCACGCGGCGGAAAGCCCAGAAACGCCAGCGCCGATCACGGCGATGGATTGGCGAGGAACAACAGCGGCCAAGACAATCTCCCAAGGCGACACGACGACGCCTGCAACCCGTTACGCTCCGCTGCGGCCTCCGGACGCATCCGAACGCCTTGTCCGCGCGTAACCGTTCTCAAGCCTCCCGGAGAACGACCATGAGCCTGGTGAAGACCGCGATCCACGCCTTTGAGGACGCGCCGATGCCCGACGTCGTGTCGCGCGCGGCGATCGACTTTCTCGTGGGCGACGCGCGACGCCGCCTTGAACAGGCGCCGCCCGACGCGACCTCGTCCTTCGCCCGCGAGATGGAAACGCGTCCAATCGCGACCCACACCGCCAACGCCAACGAGCAGCACTACGAACTGCCGGCTCCGTTCTTCGAGGCGGTGCTGGGCCCCAACCTGAAATACTCCAGCGGCCTCTATCCGCCGGGCGCCACCACCCTGGCCGAAGGCGAAGCGGCGGCTCTGCGCGAGACGGCCGAGCACGCGGATCTGCGCGATGGCCAGTCGGTCCTGGAACTGGGTTGCGGCTGGGGCTCGCTGTCGCTGTGGATGGCGGCGCGGTGCCCCAACTCGTCCATCACTTCGGTGTCGAACTCGGCCTCGCAGCGCGCCTTCATCGAAGCTCGCGCTGCAGAGCAGGGCCTGACCAACCTGAAGGTCATCACCGCCGACATGAACGACTTCCAGACCGACCAGCGCTTCGACCGCGTGGTCTCTGTCGAGATGTTCGAGCACATGTCCAACTGGCGCGCGCTGCTGACCCGGGTGCGTGGCTGGCTGAAGCCTGACGGCCTGCTGTTCCTGCACGTGTTCACGCACAAGAATACGCCCTACCGCTTCGAGGTCGATGATCCCGCCGACTGGATCGCTCAGTACTTCTTCAGCGGCGGCGTCATGCCCAGCCATGATCTGCCGCGCCAATTCCCTGATCTCTTCACGGTCGAGCGGGACTGGCGCTGGAGCGGCGAGCACTACGCCCGCACCGCCCGCCAGTGGCTTGAGAACTTCGATGCCCGCCGCGCCACGATCGATCCGATCCTGGCTGAGGTCTACGGCAAGCACGCCTCCGTCTGGCGCCGCCGGTGGCGCCTGTTCTTCCTGGCGACCGCCGGCCTGTTCGGCCATCGCGGCGGCGAGGAATGGGGCGTCAGCCACTACCGGATGCGCCCGATCCCTACGGAGACCGCCCAATGATCCAGTTCGCCGTCGCCTATGTCGGGACCGCGCTGGCGATGCTGGTCCTCGACATCATCTGGCTGACCCAAATGGTCAATCGCCTCTACCAGCCTCGCATCGGTGAGTTGCTGGCCGACAAGCCGTCGATGCCGCCGGCCGTGGTCTTTTACCTGCTCTATGTGGCGGGGATCGTCATCCTGGCCGTGATGCCGGCGCTGCGCGAGGGCGGCTGGAAGCGGCTTCTGGTCCACGCGGCGGTGTTCGGTCTGGTCGCCTACGCCACCTATGACCTGACCAATCAAGCGACGATGAAGACCTGGTCGACAACGATCACCCTGGTCGACATGGCCTGGGGGACGTTCATCACCACCGTCGCGGCGTCAGCCGGCTATGCGGCGGCGCGCTGGTTCGCAACGCGCTGACCCTCGCAAGGGAGCCATGACCTCGGCGAGGCGTTCGCCTTGGTCATGGACGCCCTCACCGCCGACCTGTCTGGTCTCGTCACCGGCTTCGCCTGGGCCCCGCCCTGGCTGATAAGCCTGCTTCTGATCGCTCTGGCCCTGCTTACGGCCCTCGCTACGCACGCCGCCTTGGTCCGATTGGTGCGGCGAACCCTCTCGCGGCGCGACGCCTTCTGGCAGGCGCTGATCGCCCGCACCCGGCGCCCGACACGCATGGCGCTTGTGGTCACCGCGCTGGGTCCCGCCGTCTCCGCCGCGCCGCTTTCCGCCGGCCAGGCCGACGCATCGCGACACGTCCTGCTCGTCCTGTTCATTCTGCTGGTTGGCTGGATGGCGATGACCGCGCAGGACATCGCGGCGGCGCTTTATCTGCGCGGCTTCAAGGTGGATGTCGAAGACAACCTTCTGGCGCGCAAGCACATCACCCAGGTGCGGATTCTTCGACGGGCGATGGCGATCCTGGTCGGGTTGTTCACCCTTGCCCTGGCCCTGATGACCGTACCCGGGGTCAAACAGTGGGGCGTCAGCCTGCTCGCCGCCGGCGGCGCCGCCAGCCTCATCGTCGGCCTGGCCCTGCAGCCCCTGCTGACCAACCTGATCGCGGGCATCCAGATCGCAGTGACCCAGCCCATTCGGATCGACGATGCGGTGATCGTCGAAAAGGAGTGGGGAAACATCGAGGAAATCACCGCAACCTATGTCGTCGTGCGCCTGTGGGACTGGCGACGCCTGGTTCTGCCGCTGACCTATTTTATCCAGACGCCGTTCCAGAACTGGACCCGCGAAAACGCCGCGCTGATCGGGACGGCGATGCTGTATGTGGACCCGGCCGCCCCCGTCGATCGGCTGCGGGCCAAGCTGGAGGAGATCGCGCGCGCGTCGCCGCTGTGGGACGGCAAGGTCGTGAATCTGGCTGTCACCGACCTGCGCCCCGACGTGATGGAGATCCGCTGTCTGATCAGCGCGCGCAATGCGCCGATCACCTTCGATCTGCGCTGCGAAGTCCGTGAAAAGATGATGGCCTTCCTGCGCGACGAGCTGCCAGAAGCCTTCCCAAGAAGCCGCCTGGCGCTTGCGGATGATCCCGTCCGCCCCGTTCTGTCGGAACGCCCTTCCTAAGTAAGCAAATTATGACTTATGAAGAGGCGCCCGTGACGGCGGCGTGGCGCTCGCGCGGGCGCCCTTCGCCAACTCGCCCCACAAAGGCTTGTGACACGGGACCCGCGGGCGCAGCCTGCTAGGGTTGGTGACGAAGCGGGGGCCTAGCCAGACGTGACAGACGGTTTCGACATCGGGGTAAGGGCCAAGGCGCGCTGCGACGCCCTGGGGTTTGCGCCCTACAGCGAGATCGAAGGCCAGCTCACGCGCCGTTTCCTGACACCCGCCCACGCGGCCGCGCTGGAGGCCCTCGCTGGCTGGATGGCCGAAGCCGGCATGAGCGTCCGCCGCGACGCCGCCGCCAATCTCATCGGTCGCTACGAGGGTGAAGCGCCGGGCGCGAAGGCCCTGATCATCGGCTCGCACATCGACAGCGTCCGCAACGGTGGACGCTATGACGGGCCGCTCGGGATCATGCTGGGAATCGACGTTGTCGAGGCGCTGAATCGCGTCGGCCGCCGCCTGCCGTTCGCGATCGAAGTGGTCGCGTTCGGCGACGAAGAAGGCTCGCGTTTCCCCGCCTCGATGAGCTGCAGCCGCGCGATCGCGGGCGTGCTGGACGTCAGCGCTCTGGAGATGCGCGACGCCGACGGCGTGTCGGTGGCCGAGGCCTTAGCGGCGTTCGGCGGCGATCCAAGCGGGATCGCGAGCGCCGCGCGCCGGCCAGAAGAGGTGCTGGCCTTCCTGGAAGCCCACATCGAGCAAGGCCCTGTGCTGGAGGCCGAGGGCCTGGCGCTTGGGCTGGTCACCGCCATCGCCGCTCAGAAGCGCCTGATGGTCCGTATCGAGGGGCAGGCCGGGCACGCGGGCACGACGCCCATGGGCCTGCGCAAGGACCCCGGCCCGGCCGCCGCCGAGGCCATGCTGGCGCTGGAGCGGATCTGCCGCGCCGGAACCGACGGCCTGGTCGGCACGGTCGGCCGCATGACCGCCCTGCCCGGCGCCTTCAACGTCATTCCGGGCGCGGTCGAGTTCTCGATGGACATCCGCGCCGAGACCTCGTCCACGCGCGACGCCGCCGTCGAAGCGGTCACTGCCGAGATCCACGCCATCGCCGCCGCGCGGGGCCTTTCGGCGACCGTCACCCTGATGCAGGCCCTGGCCGAGAGTCCCTGCGATCCGTCGCTGATGGGTCTGCTGGAAGACAGCCTCGCCGCCCTGGGCCTGCCCGTCCGCCGGCTGCCCTCAGGCGCGGGTCACGACGCCATGGTGATGGCCGACCTCTGCCCCACCGCCATGCTGTTCATCCGCTGCGAGGGCGGGATCAGCCACAACCCGGCCGAGGCCGTGACCGAGGCCGATTGCGCCCTGGCCGCCCGCGCCATGCTCACCTTCATCGACAAGCTAGAACGACGCGAACGCGCATGACCCAAGACACCCTTGGCGCCTTTCACGAGCTCGACCACCCTGCCCGCCTGCTGATGGGCCCCGGCCCAATCAACGTGCACCCGCGCGTGCTGCGGGCCATGTCGGTGCAGCTGCTCGGCCAGTTCGACCCCGAGTTCACCGGCTACATGAACGAGGTCATGGCCCTCTATCGCGGGGTCTTCCAGACGAAGAACCGCTGGACCTTCACGATCGACGGCACCTCGCGCGCCGGCATCGAGGCGGCGCTGGTCTCGACCCTTCAGCCGGGCGACGACGTCGTGGTGGTCAACGCCGGGCGCTTTGGCCTGCTCTTGGCCGAGATCGCCGAGCGCTGCGACGCCAAGGTCACCTTCGTCGAGGCCCCCTGGGGGACCGTGGTCGATCCGCAGGCGGTCGAGGACGCCGTCAAGCGCGTCAAGCCGCGCCTGGTGGCCTGCGTCCACGGCGACACCTCGACCACCATGGCCCAGCCGCTTAGCGAGATCGGCGCGATCTGCCGCGCGCACGGGGCGCTGATGTATGTCGACGCCACCGCCACCCTGTCGGGCATGGACGTTCCGGTCGACGCCTGGGGCGCCGACATCGTCACCGCCGGCCTCCAGAAGTGCCTGGGCGGCCCCTCCGGCTCGGCCCCGATCACCATCAGCGACCAGGCCGCCGAGCACATCTTCTCGCGTCGCCATGTCGAGAAGGGCCTCGTCGGAACCGGCGGCGCGGCGGGCGCCGGCCGCCGCATCGCCTCGAACTATTTCGATCTGGCGATGATCATGGACTACTGGTCCGAGAAGCGCCTGAACCACCACACCGAATGCGCCCCGATGCTGTTCGCGGCCCGCGAATGCGCGCGGTGGGTGCTGGAGGAAGGGCTGCCTGCGCGCTTCGAGCGCCACGCCAAGTCGGGCGCGGCCATGACCGCGGGCCTGGAGGCCATGGGCCTGTCGATCTATGGCGACAAGGCCCACAAGATGACCAACGTCACCGGCATCTGGGTCCCTGACGGCGTCGACTACGACCGCGTGAAGGCGCGTATGCGCACCGACTTCGAGATCGAGATCGGCTCGGCCTTCGGCCCCCTGACCGGCAAGATCTGGCGGATCGGCACGATGGGCGTGAACGCCCGCAAACACGCGGTCTTGCAGACGTTGGCGGCCTTCGAGGCCGTGCTGCGCTGGGAAGGCTTCAGCGCTCCGGCCGGCGCAGGCGTCGACGCGGCGGCGAAGGTGTACGGATGAGCGGGCCGATCAGCACCTTCTTCCCCCTCCGGGGGAGGAGCGCGAAGCGCGGAGGGGGCAAGTCAGTGAGTAGTCACCTTAGTCGCCCCCACCTGACCGCGCTGCGCGCGGTCGTCCGCCCCCAGCGGGGGCAGAAGGCATGACTGCGACCTATCCCCGCGACCTCATCGGCTATGGCGAGCATCCGCCGCACGCGCGCTGGCCCCATGACGCCCGCGTCGCCGTCCAGTTCGTGCTGAACTACGAGGAAGGCGCCGAGCGCTCGATCCTGCACGGCGATCCGGTCTCCGAGTTCTTCCTGTCGGAGATGGTCGGCGCCCAGCCCATTTCGGACATGCGCCACATGTCGATGGAGAGCCTCTACGAATACGGCTCGCGCGCCGGCTTCTGGCGCATCCGACGCCTGTTCGAAGAGTTCAGCCTGCCGCTGACGGTATTCGGCGTCGCCCAGGCCATGGAGCGCCATCCCGACGCCGTCGAGGCGATGATGAAGTCGGGCTGGGAGATCGCCAGCCACGGCTATCGCTGGATCGACTATCAGCACTTCACGCCAGACCAGGAACTGGAGCACATCCAGCAGGCCATCGAAATCCAGAAACGCCTGACCGGCGAACGCCCGCTGGGCTGGTACCAGGGGCGCACCAGCCCCAACACCGCGCGGCTCGTGGCCCAGGAAGGCGGCTTTCTCTACGATGCCGACAGCTACGCCGACGACCTGCCCTATTGGGACGACCAGCACGGCCGCCCGCAGTTGATCGTGCCCTACACGCTGGAAGCCAACGACATGCGCTTCACGGCGGCGCAAGGGTTCAACACCGGCGAGCAGTTCTTCACCTATCTGCGCGACGCCTTCGACGCCCTCTACCTGGAGGGCGAAACCGCGCCGAAGATGATGAGCGTGGGCCTGCACTGCCGCGTGGTCGGCAAGCCCGGGCGGATCGGCGCCCTGCGGCGGTTCCTGGAGCACGTGACGAACCATGACCGCGTCTGGGTGGCCCGGCGCATCGACATCGCGCGGCACTGGATCGCGACGCATCCGTATGGGGGGAGCGCAGTATGAGCGCCCCCTCCGTCACGTCGCCTGCGGCGCCGCGCCACCTCCCCCGTTTCACGGGTGAGGAAGGGGCTGTTCCTCCTCCCTCGCAAAGCGGGGGAGGTGGCGCGATGCGGATACGCATCGTGACGGAGGGGGCGTCATGCTGACTCTCCAATCTCTCAACACCCTCGACCGCGACGCCTTCACCCAGGCTCTGCACTTCGCCTTCGAGCTGTCGCCCTGGGTCGTCGAGCGCGCCTGGGACGCGCGCCCCTTCGCCTCTATCGAGGCGCTGCACGACGCGATGATGGCGGTGCTCAACACCGCGACCACCGCCGACAAGCTGGCCTTGATCCGCGCCCACCCGGAACTGGCCAGCAAGGCCGCGATCGCCAAGCAGCTGACGGCTGAGAGCAACGCCGAGCAGGCCAGCGCGGGTCTTGACCGGCTGACGCCCGAGGAGTTCGCGCGCTTCCACGACCTGAACGCCGCCTATCGGGATCGCTTCGGCTTTCCGTTCATCATCTGCGTGCGGCTGAACGACAAGGCCTCGATCCTGGCGGCCATGAAGGCGCGGCTTTCCAACGACGAGGCGGCCGAGATCGCCGAGGCCATCATCCAGATCGGCCTGATCTCCAAGCTTCGACTGCTCGACGCGGTGACCAACTGATGGACTACGATTTCGCGGGCTGGGCCAGCATGGCCCTGCGATGGCTGCACGTGGTGGCGGGCGTGGCCTGGATCGGGGCGTCCTTCTACTTCGTCTGGCTGGACAACAATCTGCGCGATCCCGATCCCCCAAAGGACGGCGTGAAGGGCGAGCTGTGGGCCGTGCACGGCGGCGGCTTCTACCATTCGCAGAAGTACATGGTCGCGCCGGCGCACATGCCCGAGCACCTGCACTGGTTCAAGTGGGAGGCCTACACCACCTGGCTGTCGGGCTTTGCGCTGCTGATCGTGCTCTACTACTGGCAGGCGGGGGTCTATCTGATCGACCCGACCAAGCACGCCTTCACCCAAGCCCAAGCGATCGGCGTGGGCCTGGCCTTCATCTTCGGCGGCCTCGCGACCTACGAGGCCCTGTGCCGCTCGCCCCTGGGCCAGAACGGCAAGCTGTTCGGCGTCGTCTGGTTTTCGATCCTGACCGCCGCGACCTGGGCGCTGACGCAACTGTTCTCCGACCGAGGCGCGTTCATCCATGTGGGCGCGATCATCGGCACCTGCATGGTCGGGAACGTGTTCCTGGTCATCATCCCCAACCAGCGCAAGATCGTCGCCGACATGCTGGCCGGCCGCCCCGTCGACCCACGCCTGGGCGCCATGGGCAAGCAGCGGTCGGTGCACAACACCCACATGACGTTGCCGGTCATCTTCATCATGATCAGCAACCACTATCCGGCCGTCTCGGGACACCCGAAGGCCTGGCTGCTGCTGGCCATGATCAGCGCCGGCGCGATCGCGATCCGCTACTTCTTCATCCAGCGCCACTTCGGGAAGATCCGGCACGAGTTCCTGTTCTACGGTGCCATGCTGATCTTCGGCGCCACGGCCATCGCGTCGATGAAGCCCAAGGACAAGGTTGAGATCACCAGCGAGGTGCCCTTCACCACCGCCCAGGCCATCGTCCAGAAACACTGCGTGACCTGCCACGCCGCTACGCCGACCCACGCGGGGTTCTCGGCCCCGCCGCTGGGCGCGACCTTCGACACGCCGGCGCACATCAAGACCTATGCGGCGAAAATCAACGAACGCGCGGTGCTCTCGACCAGCATGCCTCTTGGCAACGAGACCGGCATGACCGATGAGGAGCGGGCCCAGCTGGGCGCCTGGATCAAACAGGGAGCCAAGATCCCGTGACCGACGCCGTCCTGGACGCGCAAGCCGACGCCGCCCTCGAGGCTGGGGACGGCGCGCCGCGCAAGCGCAACGCCGAGCGCACCCGCAAGGCGATCCTCGCCGCGGCCCTCAAGGAGTTCGCCCAGGCCGGCTTCGCGGGCGCCCGGATCGAGAAGATCGTCAAGGCGGCCAAGTGCAATATCCGGATGCTCTACCACTACTTCGGGGACAAGAAGGGCCTGTATATGGCCGTTCTCGAAGGCGCCTACATGGACCTCCGGGCCCGCGAGGCCGAACTGAAGATCGACTTCGACAAGCCGCTGGAAGGCTTCCTGGAGCTGCAGCGTTTCACCTTCGACTATTTCGAGAAGAACCCGCGCTTCGAGGGCCTGCTGCGCAACGAGAACCTGCAGCACGGCAAGTTCGCGTCGCAATCGCGGGTCGTCACTGAGACGGCCTTCCCGCTGCGCCGCACGATCGAGCGGCTGATCGAGAGCGGTCAGAAGCAAGGGCTGTTCGGGCCTGATCTCGACCCGGTGCAGATCTATGTGACGATCGCGGCCATGAGCCGCTTTCACCTGGCCAACGGCTATTCGCTGTCGGCCACGCTGAACACCGACATGAGCGCGCCGGAATGGCGCCGGGCGCGGCTCGACCACGCCCTGGCGCTGCTGGAAGGCTACCTGACGCGCGGGGCGCCTAAACGTTAGGTGGAAGGCGCGGCCTTGAGCGGCGGGCCGCTGAACTCGGCCTCGATCTCGACCTGGACCTCGTCGCCGACGCCCATGGTCGTGCCGGGCGCCAGAACGCCGTAGGCGATGCCGAAGTCCGAGCGCTTGAACGCCCCCTTGGCCGAGAAGCCGATCCGCGCGTTCGGATCCATCGGATGGCCGACATAGCCGCCGTTATACGTCACATCCAAAGTCACCGGCTTGGTCACGCCGTGAAGGGTCAAATCGCCGGTGACCTTGCCGGTGTCGGGCCCAGTGGTCTCGATCCTAGTCGACTTGAAGGTGATCGCCGGATACCGCGCCGCGTCCAGCCACTGCGGACCGGTCAGGTCCTTCTGGAAGCCGGGCGGCGGCGCAGGCAGTGTCAGCGACTTAGGATCGATCGTCGCTTCCAGAGAACTGGCGGCGGCGTTAGCCTGGTCGAACCGCAGTTTGGCGTCGAAGTCTGCGAAGCTGGCCGTGTAGTTCGAGAACCCGAGGTGGCTGACCTTGAAGGTCAGCGAGGCGTGGCTCTTGTCCAGCGTGTAGTCGCCGGCCGGGATGTCGGCCTTGGGCGGCTTGGGGACGGTCGCAGTCGGCGCGGCGGTCGCCTCGGCCTTTTTCTCCGCAGGTTGCGGCGAGCAGGCGGCGAGCGCCAGCAGCGCGGCGATGGGCAGCAGCGGTTTCATCAGGTTCCCTCAAAGAGCCCTATCCGCCCCGGACCTCCCGACGCGGCCGCCGGCCCCACGCCGACAAGACGTCAACGTAGGGGCGATTTGGAGGTTGCAGGAAGAGGGTTCAGACGCCCATGAACATGTCGGGCGTCACCAGCGACGAGGTGACATTCTTGAGCAGGACGACTTGGTCGTAGCCAAGGACATTGTCGGTGTCGGCGACGACGTAGGTGTCGGAACCGGCGCCGACGATGAGGTACTTTTGGGTTAGACTGCCCATTTGGGCCTGCGTGTTGTAAGCGTGGATCGTCAATGCAGCAGCCGCGTCAATCGCGCCGTTCGAATGCCCCACGTTGTTGAGGCGCAGGATACTTGCCTCCGTCACGACCGCTGGGGCGCCGGCGAAGGCCAGCTTGTCGCCAGGGGCGAAGTCGGTGATCACATCGGCAACCGTCAGAGACGGCGTAAAGTAGCCTTCACCGGACAGGAACTTGAAGATGTCAGCGCCGGTGCCTCCGATCAGCATGTCGGCGCCTTGGCCGCCAAAGATCACGTCCGCGCCATCGCCGCCGTTCAGCAGGTCATTGCCGCCCCCGCCATAGATTAGGTCGTTGCCGGCGCCGCCAGTGATGACGTCGAAATCAGCGCCTCCCTGGATCGTATCGTCGCCGGATGTCGGTTGCGTGGATACCGTGCTTGCGATCGGCGCTGCCGCGGTCATGTTGAGCGAGACGATCCCCGTAGCGCTGAATACCAGGATAGTCCCCCCGTCGTCACTGACCTGAACCCGATTGCCATATCCGCCAAAATGATAGGCAGGCGAACCTAACGGATTGATGTCGACACCCAACGAGAAAACCTGCTCAAGGCTCCACGTCGTGGTCGAGTACTGGAACAGCCGATCATAGTTATCGACAACGAATAGATGCTTTCCATCCACGCTAAAGTCGACACCATATAGACCCAAGACCTGCGGCTGATCCGCGAATAAAGAGAACTTGTAGTTCAGCGCGCCATCGAAGACAGCGCCGCCACTGAAGATGAGCGATCCATCGGATGAAATGGCCATAATGCTGGACCCGCCACCGGCCGCGCTGCCCGCATAGGGCGCGCCTGAAATTGTATGGCCTTTGCCGGACTCGAAGAGTTCCAGGGTGAAGCCGCCGGACGCCAGAAGCACCTGATCATGATCGGCGCTGCTTACGAGTACGCTGCTCTGGCGATATTCGGCGGTGTCCTGGGCGAAAGTCCCAGTCGTGAGATTCAGCACAGTGACAGGGGTCCAGCCCGATCCGCCAAAGTCCTGAGTAAGCATGACCGTGCCATCCTTCAGGACGGCTGCGTCCGCGAAGCCTAGATCCATGCCTGTGACCGTTGTGTTGTAGTCCTTCACGGTCTTGGTCAACAGATCTACGACATGGACCGTCGCAGTGGCCTTGGTCTTCGTCCAATCCTCACCGGCGACGAGATCCTTCACCTGATGCTCAGCGACGACCAAGTAGCGCCCGTCGGGCGTCAGATCCATTCCCCCTAAGTCAGTCCCGACGTTGATGTGGGCTGAGACGTCGCCGGTGGCGAGATCGACGATGCTGACATAGCCGTACTTGTCTGAGACATAGGCCTGCTGGCCGTTCGCCGAAAGCACAACATCACGCAGATCGCCGGTGGACGACGTGACGATCATCTTCGGCTTCGTCAGATCATCCACCGTCACCGTCGTCGCCGACGGCGACAGCGTCACCGTCTTGTCGTTGAACTTCAGCGTCTCGATGTTCAGCAACGTGTCCGCGCCTTCGAGCCCCTTGACCGTCCAGGTCCCGTTGGCGTTCCGGTTCCAGGTGTACTGGTTGGCATTGCCGATGAAGATAGCGGTGTCGGCGCCGGCGCCGCCGTCGATGATGTCGTCGCCCAGGCCGCCTTCGACTGTGTTGTCCTTAGCGTCGCCGATTAGGACGTCGGCTCTCAGCGAACCCTTCAGGCCTTCGAAGTTGCGGAGCGTATCAACGCCGGCGCCGCCGGTATTCTGCGGTCCGGTTTTGGAGAGGTCCACCCGAACGCTCTGGTCACCCTCGTACGAGGCGATGTCGAAGCCCGCGCCGCCATCCAGCACATCGTCACCGGCCTGACCGACGATCTTGTTGTCGCCCGCGTCGCCCGTGAGTCGGTCATTTCCTGAGCCGCCCATCACGTTCTCGATGTTCGAGACGACCATGTGGACGCCGGGCGCGATCACCTGGTCGCCGGTCTTCGACAGGTCCAGCGTAATATCGACGATTGAAGAGAAGATCAGGTCGTCGCCCCCGGTCCCGCCATCGACGATGGTTGCATCGCCCTCGCTGCCTGGGCCTGTCCAGACGATGATCTGGTCGCGCCCCGCGCCGCCCAGCAGCAGATCGCCAGGCTTGCGGAAACTACCGCGCAGAACGTCGTTACCCTCGCCGCCGTCCAGCGTATCGTGGCCGCCGATACCGAACAGCACGTCGTCGCCCGCGTCACCGAACAGATAGTTCTCTGCGTCGTTGCCGACGATGTAGTCGTTATGGGTCGATCCCATCGCCGCCTCGATCGAGACCAGCGTGTCCACGCCATCCGGAATGGGGATCTGCGGCGCCGGCGCGCCCGAGAGATTGATCGAAACCCCGACCTCGCTGAACGCGTAGTCGACCGTATCCCAGCCTTCACCGCCGTCGATGACATTGACGCCCGTCCCGCCGGACAGGTGGTCATCGCCCGCGCCGCCGTAGAGCTTGTCGTCGCCGGCGTCGCCCCACAGGTAGTTGTCCTTGGCGTCGCCGGTCAGGACGTCGGCGAACTTGCTGCCATAGAGGTGCTCGATCCCGCTCAGGGTGTCGGTCCCGCCGCCGCCGGTGTTCTGGGCCGTGGTCTTGGTCAGGTCGACGGTGACGCCGGCCGCAGCGTCCTCATAGGACGACCAGTCCCAGCCTGCGCCGCCCTTGATCAGGTCATCGCCCGCGCCGCCGACCAGATAGTCGTCGCCGTCACCGCCATCCAGCACGTCGGCGCCGGCCGAGCCCCACAGGGTGTCGTCGCCCTTGCCGCCGCTGACCGTGTCATTGCCTGCGCCGCCGACCATCATGTTGGCCGCCGCGCTTCCGATCAGGGTGTCGTTGAAGGCCGAGCCGTAGACGTTCTCGATCCCGATAAGCTTGTCGGTCCCGGCCCCGACCGTGTTCTGGGCGCCGTTCAGGGTAAGGTCGACCTTCACGCCGGCTGCGGCGTCCTCATAGGCCGCCCAGTCGTTGCCCGCGCCGCCGTCGATCGTGTCGTTGCCCGCGCCGCCCAGCAGATAGTCGTCGCCATCGCCGCCCTGCAGGACGTCATTGCCCTCATTGCCGGCGAGGACGTCGTTGCCGCCGCCGCCCTTGAGCGTATCGGCGCCTTCGAAGCCGTAGATGACATCATCGTCGGCGCCGCCGACCAAAGTGTCGGCGCCCTGCGTACCGCGCAAATCCATCACCCGCTCCCGAAATCACACTGCAACCTCAGCGTGACCTATCGGCTGCAAGTCGCGTGCCGAAACCCTTTCTACGTTGACGGGAATATTAAGGGTAAACGGACCCCGCCGGGTTAGACGAGCACTCCCTTGGCCAGCAGCGCGTGAACGCCCTTTTCGCCGTTCACGGTCTGGGTGACCCGGAAGTCCACCGCCAGCGAACAGAACTGATAGGCCTGCACACGCGTCAGGGCGGTGCGGGCGGTGATGAAGTCGATCGTTTGGCGCAGGGCCTGCTTCATGGCCAGATCGAGATCCTCGTGGAAGCCCATCAGAATGTGATGCGTCGGCGTCTCCGCGCGCGGCCAGGCGAAGGCGCCGGCGTCCGCGGCCCCATGGGCCTTCTTGTGGAGCACAAAGGTGAAGGTCCCAGTGAGGCCCATCTCCAGCGCGTTGACGCAGACCTCGCCGTCGCCTTGGCGCCCGTGACCGTCACCGACCGAGAAGTTCGCGCCCGGAACCCAGACCGGCAGATAGAGCGTCGAGCCGGCGACCAGCTCCTTGTTGTCCATATTGCCGCCGTGCTCGCGCGGCTCACGGCTGGAGAGACGGCCATACTTCGCGGGCGGGGCCACGCCCATCGTCCCGAAGAACGGCGCCAGAGGCATCTCCGGGGCCCACTCCGGCTTGCAGACCCCGCGGGCGGCGTCGACAGCGATATGGCTGACATAGCGCTCAGGGAAGTCCTCGGGCAGCGTTCCGGCCAGCGGACGCACGGCGCAATAGCCCCAGTCGTTGTTGGGTTCGATCGCCTCGATCCGCACCTCCAGCATGTCGCCGGGCTCGGCGCCGACGACGGCGATCGGCCCTGTGAGGATATGCGGACCGATCCGAGGCGGGTTGCTATCGTGGATCGCCTGGAGCGCCGGCGGGATGATGTAGGGAGACCCGGCCGGCGGCATCACTTCGACGCCGCCTGAGACGCACTCGACCGTCACGCTGTCTCCCGAATTCACCGTCAGCACGGGATCGAACGCCGCGTCGAACATGCCAAAGCGAACGGTGTCGGGCGTGGAAGCCAGTCGGTGATGCGTCATCAAGTAAGCCCTTTCTTACAAACGCATCTGAGCCGAACCGGCGATGGGGCCTAAGGCGAAGCGCCATGCTCACGCGGCTTGACCTCAACCTGCCTTCCAGGCGAGCGATCCACAGCGCCAGTGCCGCACGCTTGAGCGGATCGCGGTTGCCGAGAAAGCGGGACTGGCGCGTCCGGCGAACCCGGGTGTATGAAGTTTTTTCTTACTTGTGGAATCCCGCCCATGGCGCTCGACGCGGACACGACAGCCTTCCTGGCCCTCGACGACGACGAGATGGCCGCCTGGGCGCGGCGCCGCGCCACCGAGCGTGGCGTCGAACCGCCCGCCCCAGCTCTGCCCGGCGTGATCGACAACCTCGTCCTGCTCAAGAGCCAGACCGCCCTCTTCGTCGCCGCGGTGGGCGATGCGGCCGGCGAGGCCTCGGAGACCTTCCAGCCGTGAGCTTCTGCAGCGTCGTCGAGATCGCCGGCGAGGTCCGCGCCGGCCGGGTCACCGCCCGCGCGGTGACCGAAGCCACCCTCTCGCGCATCCAGCGCCTGGATAGTGGGATCAACGCCTTCACGGCGGTCACCGAAGCCCGCGCGCTCGCCGCCGCCGAGGCGGTCGACGCCGACCTCGCCGCCGGTCGCCCCGTGGGCCCGCTGGCCGGCGTGCCGTTCGCGGTAAAGAACCTGTTCGACATCGCGGGCCTGCCGACCCTGGCCGGATCCAAGATCCGCCGGGACGCCGCGCCGCCGTCACAAGACGCCACCCTGGTCCAACACCTGACCGCCGCCGGCGCCGTCCTGGTGGGCGCGCTCAACATGGACGAGTTCGCCTACGGCTTCGTGACCGAAAACGCGCACGATGGCCCGGTGCGCAATCCGCATGATCCGACGCGGATCGCCGGCGGCTCGTCGGGCGGTTCGGCGGCGGCCGTGGCGGCGGGCCTCGTCCCCCTGACCCTGGGCTCAGACACCAACGGCTCGATCCGCATTCCCGCCGGCCTGTGCGGCGTGTTCGGCCTCAAGCCCACCTATGGCCGCCTGTCGCGCCAGGGCGTCTTCCCGTTCGTCGAGAGCCTGGACCATGTCGGCCCCTTCGCGCGCTCGGTCGAGGATCTGGCCCTGGCCTACGACGTGCTGCAGGGCGCCGATCCGGCCGGCGATCCGATCTGCGTCCGCGAGGCCGAGCTGCTGGCGAGTCGGCTCGACGCCCTGGCCGAGCAGCCCTTGCGCGTGGGTGTGCTGGGCGGCTGGTTCCAGCAGGGCGCCTTTCGCGAGGTGCTCGAGGCGCTGGGTCGCGTCGCTGACGCATTGGAAGCCAGTAACACCGTCACCCTGCAGAGCGCCCAGGCCGCCCGCGCCGCCGCCTTCTGCCTGACGGCGTTCGAGGGCGGCGAGTTGCATCACGATGATCTGGCCAAGCGCGCCATGGACTATGACCCCGCAGTCCGCGACCGCCTTTTGGCCGGCGCCCTGCTGCCCGAGGGCGTGGCCAAGGCCGCCAAGCGTTTCCGCACGATCTTCCGCGACGAGGTTCGCGAGGCTTTCCAGCACTACGACATCCTGCTGGCGCCCGCCTCGGTGTGTCCGGCTCCGCCGATAGGCCAGGCGACGATGGAGATGGACGGGGTTCCGGTGTCGGTGCGCAAGAACCTGGGTGCCTTCACCCAGCCGATCAGCTATGTCGGCCTGCCCGTGGTCGCCGCGCCGGTGAACCGTCCCGGCCAGTTGCCGATCGGCGTGCAGATCATCGCGCCGGCCTGGCGCGAGGACCTGGCCTTCGCCGCCGCCCTGCGCCTGCAACGCGCCGGCGTGGTGGCGGCCCATCCGCCGACGGGGGCGCTATGATCATCAACGATCCCGCCGTGCTGGCCGAGGTCACCGCCCTGGTCGACGCCTATGAAGTCGCCTTGATGTCCAATGACGTCGCGGCGTTGGACGGCGCCTTCTGGGCCTCGCCGCATACCGTTCGCCTGGGCGTGGCCGAGAACCTCTGGGGCTTTGACGAGATCGCCGCGTTCCGCGTCGGCCGGGCCGGCGGTTCGCCGCCCCGCACGCGCCTTCGCACCGAGGTCACCACCTTTGGCTCGGACTTCGCGATCGCCAATGTCGAATTCCGCCGTGAAGACACCGGCAAGATCGGCCGCCAGAGCCAGACCTGGGTCCGCACCGCCGACGGCTGGAAGGTCGTGTGCGCCCACGTATCCCTGATGCAGGGCGGGAGCGATCAGCGCCTCGCTCCAGAACAAGAAAAACGCTAGAGCCCTTCCATGACGACCAAGATCATCTTCGACACCGATCCCGGCATCGACGACGCGATGGCGCTGCTGTTCATCGAGGCGAGCCCCGCCCTCGACCTGATCGCGGTGACGACCATCTTCGGCAATTCCGACATCGAGACCACCACCCGTAACGCGCTGTACCTCAAGGACCGCTTCGGCCTGACGGCGCCGGTCTACAAGGGCACGGACAAGCCGCTGACGCGTCCGCGCAACCCCTCGCCCACCTTCGTGCACGGCGTGAACGGCCTGGGCGATGTGGAGCTGACGGGCCTGATTCCCGCCCAGCCGGAGGCCAAGCCTGCTCACCAGGCGATCATCGATCTGGCCCGCCAGTATCCGGGCGAGGTGGTGCTGTGCGCCGTTGGCCCGCTGACCAACCTGGCCCTGGCGCTGCAGGCCGACCCCGAGGTCGCCCACCTGCTGAAGTCCGTCGTCATCATGGGCGGCGCGTTCGGCGTGGCGGGCAAGCCTGGCAATGTCACGCCGGTGGCCGAGGCCAATATCTGGAACGATCCGGAAGCCGCCGACCAGGTCTTCACCGCGCCCTGGAGCCTGACCGCCGTCAGCCTGGACGTGACGACCCAGGTCGTGATGTCACCCGACTATATGGACGAGCTGTCTACGGGAGGCTCGGACGCCCTGACCTTCCTGAACGCCATCTCCAAGCCCTATGCGGCCTTCTATGGCGAGCGCGACGGCGTCGTCGGCTGCTGCGTCCATGACGCTGCGGCCGTAGCCTATGTGATCGATCCGACGCTTTTCACCGTGCGCCGGGGTTCGGTGCGCGTGGTCACCGAAGGCATCGCCCTGGGCCAGACCTGCCAGAAGGCCGAGGGTGAACTGTTCGGCCCCTCAGCCTGGGACGACCAGCCGATCCAGGCCGCCACCGTGGCGGTGGATGGCGCGCGACTGCTGACGCTGTACGCGGAAACTATGAGGGCGAAGTACGGGTGACTCCCCCCACCTGACCCGCTTCGCGGGTCGTCCGCCCCCAAAGGCGGGCGGAAGATGATCCTTCTTCCCCCTCCGGGGGAGGAGCGCGCAGCGCGGAGGGGCAGGTCTCAAAGCTACCCCCGCCTATGCCGCTCCACGCCCGCCACATACGTCCGCGCCACCACGCGGTCATCACCCAGCACGGTCAGCGCAAAGAGCCTGTCGGCCAAGCTCTTCGCCCCTGCCAGGCGCCGCGCGATCAGCGGCGTCGCCGCCAGGTCCAGCACGACGAAGTCGGCTTCTTTGCCGGGGGCCAGATTGCCGATCTTGTCGTCGAGATCCAGCGCCCGCGCCCCGCCCAGGGTGGCCAGGTACAGGGCCTGGAAGGGGTCCAGCGCATCGCCGCGCAGTTGGCCGACCTTGTAGGCCTCGCCCAGGGTGTGGAGGATCGAGAAGGTGGTGCCCGCGCCGACATCGGTGCCCATGCCGACCTTCACGCCGTGCGAGCAGGCCTCCTCCAGCGGGAACAGGCCTGAGCCGAGGAACAGGTTCGAGGTCGGGCAGAAGGCCACCGCCCCGCCCTTGGCCGCCAGGCGCCGGAACGCCTCACCCTTCAGGTGGACGCAGTGAGCAAACACCGAGCGCTCACGCAGCAGACCGAAGCGGTCATAGACGTCCAGATAGTCCTTGGCCTTGGGGAAGAGGCGCGCGGTCTCCTTGATCTCGTGCAGGTTCTCCGAGAGGTGGGTCTGCATCCAGACATCGGGATGCTCGGCCAGGATCTCGCCGGCCATGGCCAGCTGGGCGTCGCTGCAGCTGATGGCGAAGCGCGGCGTCACCGCGTAGCCGAGGCGCCCCTTGCCGTGCCAGTCGGCGATCAGGGCCTGCATGTCCTCGCGACTGGACTCGACGGTGTCGGTCAGGCCGTCGGGCGCGTTGCGATCCATCAGCGACTTGCCCGCGATCAGCCGCATGTTGCGCGCGTAGGCCTCGGCGAACAGGGCGTCGACCGACACCTTGTGCACCGAGCCAAACACCAGGGCCGTCGTCGTGCCGTTGCGCAGCAACTCGTCCAGAAAGAACGCGGCGGTGTCGGCGGCGTGCTTGGGATCGGCGAAGGCTGCTTCGGCCGGGAAGGTGTGCTGCTCCAGCCAGTCCAGAAGCTGCTTGCCGTGGGCGGCGATGACATCGACCTGGGGGAAGTGGATGTGGGTGTCGATAAAGCCCGGCGTGATCAGATGACCGGTCAGGTCCTCGGGCTCGGCGCCGCCCAGCCAGGGGGCGAGCTCCGCATAGGCGCCGCAGCCGACCACACGCCCGTCCTCGACCAGCAGCAGGCCGTCCTCGTGGAAGGCGACCGCGCCCTCCGTCTGCTTGGCGGGATCGTCCAGCAGGTGGAGGATGGAGGCCCTAAACGCTTGCACTGGCGGTCTCGTCATTGCGAATGCGCGCCGCTTCCTGGCGCATCAGGAGGTCGGCGGCCACCGACACGGCGATCACCTCAGGCGCCTTGCTCTTCAGGTGCGGCAAACCGATCGGACAGGTCAGGCGGGTCAGCACGGCTTCCGAGAAACCATCATCGCGCAACCGTTTCATGAACCGCGCGCGCTTGGTCTTCGAGCCTATAACGCCGAAATAGCCAAATCCCCCGCCCGCCAGACCGGCCGAGACCAGGGCGTAGTCCAGCGCGTGGTCATGGGTCAGGACCAGGCCATAGGCGTCCGCCCCCGCGCCCATCGCCTTGGCCGCCAGTTCGGCGGGCTCCAGCACGGTGACGCCGGGAATGTCGGCGGTCTCAGGACGGCTGTCGTACCAGAAGAGGCGGAACGGCAGTGGCTCGAACGCCTTGGCGATCGCCTGACCCACATGGCCGGCGCCGAACAGCAGCAGCGGCGGCCGCGGCGCGTCGGCGCGTTCGACCAGCACATCGCCCAGCTCCGGCCGAACGCCGCGCGCGGTGGCGGGCGCGCCAGCCAGGGTGACCAGCGGGCCGTCGGCCTCGGTGGACAGGATCGGCGCGACGGTCTTGGTCAAGAGACCCGGCTCGAACCGCGTGCGCACTTCAAACGGCTGGGCCGCGTCCATGCGCTTGGCCGCGTCGGTCAGCCAGTCGCGGCTGTTGTCGTTCAGGCGCTCGAGGAACAAGCGAACACGGCCGCCGCAGCACTGGGCCAGCAGCGGTCCGAGCGGATAGTCCTGGATCGCGAAATGGGCCTGGCCGCCGTCCAGCATGCGCCGCGCCTGGTCGGCGACGCGGTACTCAAGATTGCCGCCGCCGATGGTGCCGGCCTGACCGCCGCGCCAGACGACCATCTTGGTCCCGGCCTCACGCGGAGCTGAGCCCTCGGTGGCGAGGACAGTGACCAGGGCGGCCTCGTCATGAGCGTCGAGGCGGGCCAGGGCGGCGCGGGCCCAGTTATGCACAGGCCTGTCCCCCTGAAGGCCGACTTCCCCGGCGAATGCCGGGGCCCAGATCGAACCCACAAGTGCTTGCGCGAAGGAATGGGCCCAGAGGCGCGAGCACACCAAGCGCCCCGGATGAATCTGGGCCCCGGCATTCGCCGGGGAGGTCGGAGAAAAAAAGCTCATCCATGAGCCCGCCTCCGCACATCCTCGCACGCCATCAGGATCGCCTCGGGCGTCGCCGGGGCGTCGAGCTGCGGAAGCACCCGATCGTCGCCGAGACTCGCGACCGCCTGGGTGATCGCCGAGTGGACCGAGATCGCCAGCATCAGCGGCGGCTCGCCTACGGCCTTTGACCGGTGGACCGTGGCCTCGACATTGCGCCCGGCCTTCCAGAGCCGCACTTCCAGATGCGCCGGGCGGTCGCCGCAGGTCGGGATCTTGTAGGTCGAGGGCGCGTGGGTCCGCAGGCGTCCTTGAGCGTCGAACACCAGTTCTTCGGTGGTCAGCCAACCCATGCCCTGGATGAAGCCGCCTTCGATCTGGCCCAGATCCAGCGCCGGATTCAGCGACTTGCCCACATCGTGCAGGATGTCGGCGCGGGTGACCTTCATCTCGCCGGTCAGGGTGTCGATCAACACCTCGCTGCACGCAGCGCCATAGGCGAAGTAGTAGAATGGCCGGCCCGTGTGGGTGGCGCGGTCGTAGTGGATCTTCGGCGTGGCGTAGAAACCGGTAGCCGACAACGACACCCGCGCCAGATAGGCCTGGCGGGCGAGCCAGCCGAATTCGAACGTCTCGCCGCCGACGCGGACGCCGTCCGGCGTGAAGGCGATCTCGTGCGGCGCGACGGCCCACTTAGCGGCGGCGAATTCGACAAGTCGCGCCTTGATGGTCTCCGCAGCGTTGAGGGCCGCCATGCCGTTGAGGTCCGCGCCCGACGAGGCGGCGGTCGCCGAGGTGTTGGGCACCTTGTCGGTGACGGTCGAGGTGATCTTCACCCGCGAGATGTCGACCTGGAACGCCTGGGCGACGATCTGGGCGACCTTGGTGTTCAGCCCCTGCCCCATCTCGGTCCCGCCGTGGTTCAGCATGATCGAGCCGTCGGCATAGAGGTGGATCAGGGCGCCGGCCTGGTTCAGGTGCGTCGTCGTGAACGAGATCCCGAACTTCACCGGCGTCAGGGCGATGCCCTTCTTCAACACCGGGCTTGTTTGGTTGAACGCCACGATCTCGCTGCGGCGGGCCGCGTAGTCGCACGAGGCCGCCAGTTCCTCGATCAGCTGCGGGGCGACATTGTCCTCGACCACCTGATGATAGGGCGTGAGGTTTCGCCCCTCGCCGCCATAGAGGTTGCGCCGACGCACCTCCAGCGGGTCCAGGCCAAGGTCGGCGGCGACCGCGTCCATGACGCGTTCGATCGCGATCATGCCCTGCGGACCGCCGAACCCTCGGAAGGCGGTGTTGGAGACCGTGTGGGTCCGATAGCGGTGCGAGACGATCTCGACGGCCGGCAGGTAGTAGGCGTTGTCGGCGTGGAACATCGCGCGGTCGTTGATCGCCGGCGAAAGATCGGTCGTGGCCCCGCAGCGCGATGACAGCTCCAGCGACAGACCCGTCAGGCGGCCCTCATCGTCGAAGCCGACGTCGTAGACCGCCTCGAAGTCATGCCGCTTGCCGGTCATGACCATGTCCTCGTCACGGTCGGGGCGGCACTTGGCCGGCCGCCCGGTCTTGACCGCCACCAGGGCCGCCGCAGCGGCGAACAACGAGGCCTGCGTCTCCTTGCCGCCGAAGCCCCCACCCATGCGGCGCACCTCGACGGTGACGCAGTGGTCGGGCTTGCCCAGCACGCGGGCGATCAGGTGCTGCACCTCGGTGGGATGCTGAGTGGACGACCAGACGTGGACGTCGCCGTCCTCGCGCGGGGTCGCCAGGGCGATCTGGCCTTCGAGATAGAAGTGATCCTGACCACCGATCGCGAACTGTCCTTGCACGCGACGCGGCGCGGCGGCGAGCGCGGCCTGGGCGTCGCCGCGCGCCATGCGCTGGCTGGCCTCGATCTTCAGGTCCATGGCGCGGGCGGTGGTGATATCGACGGCGGCGGGTAGGTCCTCGTAATCGACCACGGCCTTGGCGGCCGCAGCGCGCGCGGCGGCTAGCGAGGTCGCCGCGACCGCGAACAGGCTCTGGCCCACGCAATAGACCTCGCCGTCAGCGAACAGTCGGTCGTCATGGATGACAGGGCTGACGTCGTTTTCGCCCGGAATGTCCTCGGCGCTGATCACCAGCACCACGCCCGGCGCGGCGCGGACCGCCGACAGGTCCATCCGTGTGATCCGGGCATGAGCTTTGGTGCTGAGGCCGAAGGCCACATGCAGCAGACCCGCAGGCTCGGGCATGTCGTCGATATAGACGGCGGAGCCGGCCACATGGCGGGCGGCGCTGTCATGCGGCAAGGGGGCATGGACACCCTGCGGCGGCTTGGTTATCGGCGCGGTCGCGGCGGCATCAGCCATGGGCGCTCTCCGGCGTGACGCGGGCCTCGACGCCCTGGGCCTCCAGGAACACCTTACGCAGCATGTTTCGCGCCGCCAGGGCGCGATAGGCGGCCGAGGCGCGCATGTCGCTCATCGGGCTGTAGTCGGCGTCGAGCGCGGCCATCGCCACCTCGATGGTCGCTTCCGTCCACGGCCGGCCGATCAAGGCCGCCTCGCAGGCCTTGGCCCGCTTGGGCGTGCCCGCCATGCCCCCGAACGCGATGCGCGCGTCGGTCACCACGCCGTCCTCGACGGCCAGCGAGAACGCGCCGCACACCGCCGAGATATCCTGGTCGAAACGCTTGGACAGCTTGAAGACCTTGAACAGGCGTCCCGCCTCCAGACGCGGCGCCAGCACCGCTTCGACGAACTCGCCCGGCCGCCGGTCCTGCTTGCCGTAGTCGAGGAAGAAGTCCTCCAGCGCCAGCTCGCGCCGCTCGTCGCCCTGACGCAACATTAGGCGCGCGCCCGCCGCGATCAGCGCCGGCGGCATATCGCCGATCGGCGAGCCGTTGGCTATATTCCCGCCGATCGTGCCGCTGTTACGCACCTGGGTCGAACCCAGGCGCCGCATCATGGCCCCGAGATCGGGGTAGAGCTTCGCCACCGCCTCGATCGCGTCGACATAGCGCACGCCGGCGCCGATGCGCAGGCCGTCGGCCGTATCCTCCAGCGACTTGAGCTCGGCCACCTCGGCGACGCTGATCAGGGCCGGTAGGGGGCGGCGTTGCTTGGTGACCCACAGCCCCACATCGGTCGCGCCGGCGACGATGGTCGCATCGGGATGGGCGGCATAAGCCTTTGCCAGTTCCTCGACCGTGCGCGGCGCCAGCCAGGTGCGGGTGACGCCGTGGATCTCGTCTTCATAGCGCAGGGCCAGCATGGTCTCGTCACGGACCGCCGACAGGTCGACCGCAGGCGGCGCTTCGGCCTCCACGCCCTTGGCTACCTCGATGATCGGGCCATAGCCGGTGCAGCGGCAAAGGTTCCCCGCCAGCACCTCCCCCACCGGCCCTTCCGCACCCTTAGCGCCCACGGCCCGGCCATATAGCGACATCACGATGCCCGGCGTGCAGAAGCCGCATTGCGAGCCATGCTTGTCGATCATGGCCTGCTGGACGGGATGCGGAACCTTGTCCTTGGCCAGACTCTCCACCGTCATCAGCGCCTTGCCGTGCAGCATGGGCAGGAACTGGATGCAGCTGTTCAGCGCGCGCCACGTCAGGCCCTGGCCGTCAGCCTCGCCGACCAGGACGGTGCAAGAGCCGCAGTCACCCTCGGCGCACCCTTCCTTGGTACCCGTTCGGCGTAGGGGGCCGCGAAGATGCTCCAGAACGGTGGTGGTCGGATTGGCGCCCCGCACCTCCTGAACCTCGCCGTCGAGCAAGAACCGGATGACCGCGCCCATCAGCTCCCCCGATAGGTCGAGTAGCCATAGGGCGAAACCAGCAGCGGTACGTGCCAATGCTGCTCGAGGCTGGACACAGCGAAGTCGATCACCACCACGTCGAGGAACGGCGGGTCGTTAACCGTCAGGCCCGAAGCCTTGAAATGGTCGCCGATCGCGAACTCCAGACGGTAGCCACCGATCTCAAGCGCCTCTCCGGCGACAAGTCGCGCACGGCCGTCAGCGTCGGTGCGGAATTCCGCCAGCTTTCGGACAGTGTCGCCCTCGCGCCGCGACACCCTCACGACAACATCGGCCGCCGGCTTGCCGGACGCCTGGTCGAGAATATGTGTCGTCAGCCCGCTCATGCGCTGTCCCTTAAAGTGCTCGTTAGAGCGATGCTGGGTCGCTCCGGACGCCCTGTCCAGCGCCGCGCCCGACAAGGCCGCTCTGGAAGGAGGAGCGCCAAGGAAGGCGGCGACGGGCGCCCGAAGCACAGGCATTATATAATAGATTTATTACTTATGAGACCCGAAAACGCCGCTGATCGCGCTCGCACAATGGTAGCGCTACCAACAAAAAACGAGGATCGGGCGGCGAAGGGTTGGAATTGCCGCGCCAACATCGCTAGCAAAGCTCTTCACGCTTCGCACGCAGACGAGGCAGGCTAACCGCGCCGCGCAGGCCGCCCAGAGGACCGATCGATGGACGAGGATTTCCGCAAAGCCGCCCTGGATTATCACCGGCTGCCGCGCCCCGGGAAACTGGCGATCGAGGCGACAAAGCGGATGGCCACCCAGCGCGACCTGGCCCTCGCCTATTCGCCCGGCGTCGCCGCGCCGTGCCTGGCGATCGCCGACAATCCCGACCTCGCCCGCGACTACACCGCGCGCGGCAACCTCGTGGCCGTGATCTCGAACGGCACCGCAGTGCTCGGCCTGGGAGACATCGGCCCGCTGGCGTCTAAACCGGTGATGGAAGGCAAGGCCGTCCTCTTCAAGAAGTTCGCCGGCATCGACGTCTTCGACATCGAGGTCGACGCCAAGGATCCCGACCGCTTCATTGAGGTGGTGGCGGCGCTTGAACCCACCTTCGGTGGGGTGAACCTCGAAGACATCAAGGCTCCCGAGTGCTTCGTCATCGAGCGCAAGCTGCGCGAGCGGATGAACATACCGGTCTTCCACGATGACCAGCACGGCACCGCCATCGTCTGCGCCGCAGCCGTCCGCAACGCCCTGCTCGTCCAGGGCAAGCAGCTCAAGGACGTCAAGCTGGTGACCTCCGGCGCCGGTGCGGCCGCCCTCGCCTGCGTCGACCTGCTGGTCTCGATGGGCCTGCCGGTCGAAAACGTCACGCTGACCGACATCAAGGGCGTCGTGCACGCCGGCCGCGAACCGGACATGCCCGACAACATGGCCCGTTACGCCCGGCAGACCGACGCCCGCACCCTGCCCGAGGTTCTGCCCGGGGCCGACATCTTCCTCGGCCTCTCGGCCCCGCGCGTCTTCAAGCCTGAATGGCTGCCGCTGCTGGCGCCCAACCCGCTGATCCTGGCCATGGCCAATCCTGAGCCGGAGATCCTGCCGGAGTTGGTCTATGAGAGCCGCCCCGACGCGATCATGGCCACCGGCCGCAGCGACTACGCCAACCAGGTCAACAACGTCCTGTGCTTCCCTTTCATCTTCCGGGGCGCTTTGGACGTCGGGGCCAGCGAGATCAACGAGGCGATGAAGGTCGCCGCCGTCGAAGCCATCGCCGAACTGGCTCGCGCCGAGGCCTCTGAGGTCGTCGCCAGCGCCTATGGCGGCGCCGCGCCGGTGTTTGGCTCGCAGTACATCATCCCCAAGCCCTTCGACCCGCGCCTGATCCTGCAGATCGCCCCGGCCGTGGCCAAGGCGGCGATGGACAGCGGCGTGGCCACACGCCCGATCGCCGACTTCGACGCTTACCAGGCCGAGCTGGAGCTGTTCGTCTATCGCTCCGGACAGTTGATGCGCCCCGTTTTCGAGCGCGCCCGCAAGCAGCCGGTCAAGGTCGCCTACGCCGAGGCCGAAGACGAACGCGTGCTGCGGGCGGTGCAGACGGTCGTGGACGAGGGCCTGGCCTATCCGGTGCTCGTGGGCCGCCGCGACGTGATCCTCGGCAAGATCGAGGAGCTGGGTCTGCGCCTGACCGGCAAGGTCGAGATCGTCGATCCTCAGGCGGACAAGGCGCTGTTTGCCCCCCTCATCACCGACTATCAGCATCTGGTCGGGCGTCGCGGCGTGCCGCCGATCGCGGCCGAGCGGCGGGTCACGGGTCGCCGCACCGTGGCGGCCTCCATGCTGCTGGCCTCAGGCCATGTCGAAGCCGCCTTGGTCGGCGGCAGCGGCGACTGGTGGCAGCACATGAAATACGCCCTGCCGATCATCCCCAAGCGCGACAATGTCAGCCGCGTCTATGCGATGTCGTCGCTGATCCTGGACAAGGGCACGCTGTTCTTCTGCGACACCCACGTCAATGTCGACCCGACCGCCGAGCAGATCGCCGAATGCACCCAACTCGCGGCCGAGGCTGTGCGGCGCTTTGGTCTGACGCCCAAGGCGGCCCTGCTATCGCACTCCTCGTTCGGGGCCAGCAACTCGCCGACGGCGCGCAAGATGCGTGACGCCCTGGCCCTACTGCGCGCCCAGGCGCCCGAGCTGGAGGTCGACGGGGAAATGCACGCCGATGCCGCCCTGAGCCAGCACCTGCGCGACCGCATGGTGGCCGACAGCCCGCTGAAGGGCTCGGCCAACCTGCTGGTGATGCCGACCCTGGACGCGGCCAATATCGGCCTGACGCTGCTGAGCGCGGCGACGGAATCCCTTCTGGTGGGCCCTCTCCTGCTCGGCATGGCCAAGCCCTTGCACGTGCTGATCCCGAGCGTCACCGCGCGCGGGATCGTCAATCTCACCGCCCTGGCCGTGAATCAGGCCGTATCGGAGCGGGCTTCCGGCTAGCCCGCCTAGCGGAAACGAAAAGAGCCCCGTCCGACGCGTCAACGTCGGGCAGGGCCCTCGAAAGTCTTTCGAAAAGGCCGTCCGTCTGGGCGGCCTTTTCGTTGGCGCTTAGAGGATGCGCAGGTTGCCGGCCGAGGTCTTGCCCGAGCGGCGGTCCTGTTCAAGCTCGTAACCGACTTGCTGGCCTTCGTTCAGGCCGCGCAGACCGGCGCGTTCCACGGCCGAGATGTGGACGAACACATCGCCGCCGCCGTTGTCCGGCTGGATGAAGCCAAAGCCCTTGGTGGTGTTGAACCACTTCACGACGCCCGTGCCGCTCTCGCCGGTGCCGGCCGAGAAACCGCCACCGCCGCCGCCACGCGGAGCGTCAAAGCTGCGCGGGGGACGCGGACCGCGACCAGCGCCACCGCCGGCGGGAACGGCGCCATGGCCCGTCACGCGCAGCTGACCCGCCGAGGTCTTGCCCGAGCGGCGGTCTTCTTCCAGTTCGTACGCGACTTGATCACCTTCGTTCAGGCCCGACAGACCCGAGCGCTCAACCGCGGCGATGTGGACGAACACGTCCTGGCCGCCGTCCTCGGGCTGAATGAAGCCAAAGCCCTTGGCCGGGTTGAACCACTTAACGACACCGTTCGCCATATTATCCTCAAACACCTCAATCGACGGGCTGATAGTCGGCCCGCGTCCTTCCGAGGGAAGTCATGACGCAAAACCTCGGTCCGCGCTATGGGCTTTGAGCGGAGAAAATTGGTCCAACGCTACGGAAGGCCAGAAAAATTCGCGCTTCAGGCAGTGAGCGCGACTAAAATACAACTATTAATTGTATTTCTGGCCAAAAGAAAGCGCCCCGCGAAAATCGACGGAGCGCGAAAATCGGACGAAACCACTGGGTGCGGGGACAGGATTTGAACCTGTGACCTTCAGGTTATGAGCCTGACGAGCTACCGGGCTGCTCCACCCCGCGTCAGGGTGTTTGTTGATTGTGAGGGAGGGTTC